>Ga0265292_1000924_pt1 | contig 30910 bp, 23 predicted proteins | sample Munlanlewell296A_FD_189080 | JGI IMG/M metagenome (GOLD analysis project Ga0265292, IMG submission 189080) | Leachate microbial communities from a municipal landfill in Southern Ontario, Canada - Leachate well 296A | ecosystem: Engineered > Solid waste > Landfill > Unclassified | place: Canada... | reverse complement strand
TTCAGCGTCGCGCTTATGGTTTACGAGATGAAGAATATCTTCGTCTCAAAGTCCTAACCTGCATGCTCCCTGAAATCTGATTTACTAAAATCGCTCAAAAGTACCCACTCGATAGGGACTTGAGCCTGTTTTTATAACAGCATACTGCCCTGCGGGCCTCTGTCTCACCGCGATAAACTTAACAGGTTGTTGAAAAACGCTCCGTTTACCCTTCGACCCTTCGGCAAGCTCAGGACTCAGGGCGAACGGAGCGTGTATTGAATTTATTCGTATTTATCCGTTCGTGGTGAGCCTGTCGAACCACAAAAAGACTTATTCAACAGCCTGTTAAGCGAATGTCATAGTGTTCAGTAATCGATGCTTTGGTTCAGGGTGGTGAACTCGCGTGGTTTTTGTAATGCCCGGACCGGTTCTGTTAACGATGACCATTTTTTGGCCCTGCTTTGGGTTTACCCGCCGGCATTAGTTGTATTGACAAATGTTGAAATATTTGGCATTGTGTACTGGCAATAGGGCCAAAGTATCATGTTTAATTCGTCTATAAAAGTCAAACAGTGCTCATTTTGCTATTCTGACGCGTTGTTTCAGGGTGACGGCCTCGGACTTGAGAAAATGATGATCATAAGAAAGGAAAGATATCAGATGAAGAGAACATGGTTATATATGGTTGTATCGTTTCTTTTGTCGGCGATTCTTGCGGCAGGATGCAGTGGCGGCGGTGGCGGCGGCGGAATCAGCAGTGGTACCAGTAGCGACGATAACGGCGTCGTTACGCCGTCATCCAAGGCAATTACCGCATTCGGGATCGTAACCCCAGCAGCTACCGGAATCGTGAACGAAAGCGCCAGGACGATCTCTGTTATCGTGCCCTACGGGACGGACAACACCGCACTGGCGGCCACATTTACGACTACAGGAGCGAGCGTGGTCGTAGGCAGCACCGTGCAGGTGACCGGGGTGACCGTGAACAATTTCTCGACCCCCGTGGTCTATACCGTCAACGCGGCCGACGGCTCCACGCAGAACTATACGGTGACCGTGACGGTGGCATATAGAACCGACAAAGCCATTACCTCCTATTCGATCTCGGGTGTTGCCGGCACCATCGATGAAAATGCAAAGACGATCTCGGTCAATCTTTCGGGCTTAACAGATGTAACGGCCCTTACCGCCACGTTCGCGACATCGGGAACAAGCGTGACTGCGGGCGGCACGGTACAGGTGAGCGGGGTGACAAAGAACGACTTCACAAACCCGGTTGTATACACTGTTACGGCAGCGGACGGCTCGCATGTGGACTATACTGTTACCGTTACCGTGCCCCTCGTGCTCGGTACACCGATCACTTCGCCGACAGCGTCGCCAATCACTTCATTCGGCCAGACGCGTGACGGTAATGATACAGGGACGATTAATGAGCCCTGGTACTATCGGGAAAGTTTCCCCGGCCAGGCGAATGTCTGGGAGATCGATGGTGATTTTTCCCTTATCGATGGCGGCGATTTTCAGTTTGTCTCTGCACTTACGCTTACGTTCAGTGATCTGTCGTCCTTCGGATCTCAGACCTATGGCGATTTGACCTTCTATGGGCCGTTGATGGGGACGGCTCAGGGAGTCACGGTGGCGGACGTGTCCAACGGAGACTCAACGGGCGTCAGTCCTCTGTCAGGTGGATATTCCGCATTCCTGAATGCCACGTCAGATTCGCGCCTCATGCAGACCCTGAACCTAAGCGGCCTCACCGGGACGACGACACTCACCTGGACAGATAGTGTCAAGCTTAATGACGGAGATTTTACACCGGGCTACACGCCGAGCTACAGAGTCGTAATACGGAACAATGCAGGTACCGAACTTGAAGAGCTGTATTCAACGACCACCAGTATATCGGGGGTTCTGCATACCGCTAATCTGACCGCCTATAATGGACAGAGCATTGTCCTGTCATTTGAAGAACGGAGCGCTCCCGGCATTGGTTTTGGGACCCCGAACCTAACGATGATCGATTTCGTTTCAGTAAAAGATTCCGTGGCCGGCGAGCATGTGACAAACGGCGGATTTGAACTCGGCCTGGCAGGCTGGACCACGAACACACCTGCAGAGGTGCAGAACATGGCCTCGAGATCCGAGAACCACGACGGCCTCGATGTGACGCGGTCTTTCTATACCGTTCCAAACAAGCTCTGGGGACGGTGGGTGGATGTATTCGAGAACAATACTCCGAGCCCCATCACGACAACCGTCCACTATGGTACCGAACTGGGCACATCCGGCACCGCGATCATCTACGATACGCCGTCGACCAGTAGCAAAGCCATTACTGCGTGGGATGGCGATCAGTACACCCGCGATATCGGTATGGTGTTTGGCAATGCTGGCCAGGTGGTATATCAATCCGATGATGGCTTGGCTAACGGTAATGGAAGCGATATGATTGATTTCTCCTATACCATCACTGTTCCGGTGGGCGGCAGTGTGGCTATTGTCAACTTTATCATCCTGGGGACCTACGACACCAGCCTGACTGCTGCGGATGCATTGGCCAAGGCCACGGAGATCGACAACGAGGCGCTGAGGATCGTAAATAACTTCTGGTCCGTCACCGACCCGGAGTTCCGGGACGGCATGACACAGGAGCAGATCGACGCGATCGTAAACTTCCCTCATTAACATCTGCTGAAAGGATACTGACCCTCCGGTGTATCTTGCCGGAGGGTTTTTTTATGTTCCCACCTCTGTTCCACTCCATCCGATGTAAAACAAAAAAGATCGGTTGAATAACCGATCTTTTTATTGGTGCCGGCGGACGGAATCGAACCGTCATGAGCTTGCGCCCGGAGGATTTTGAGAGCGAGACTGACGGAGCGGTGCGCTCTGTGAAATGCTTAGAATTACGCGATAATCCTTGTTACATCAAGGGTTATCTTCGTCCGGTAAGTTGGCAGGAGATACGGTAATTTGGCTGGCTCTCCGGTCTGACGGGCATAAAATAGGCATAACGAAAAGGAGAATGAAAATGAAAAAGCACAGGATCAAGACCGATGACCTTTACGAGAAGATCGAAGACTAATTAGATCACCTTGGTGGCATACTCAGTATCGTTGAATGTCTGGCAGCTGGGAAATACGAAGGCGCAGATAACTGCATGGAAACCCTGCTTGCTCACAACCTCAACGGTTTTATGACTATCATCTACGATGCGACGCAACGGTTTGAACGGGCGCGGCAGATGATACGTGAAATGCAAGACCGGATGCCCGACGAGCCGGTGGCGGTGTAATATCAAGGCCCCTGGGCAACCCGGGGCTTTTCTTTTCTGGTTGACATTATTTCTCTATAGGCATATCATACCAATAATTATGAAAGCATGGCTTGTTGAGCACGTTAAAGCTCCCGATGAAGCGGGGAATATCGTCGAGGTCAAGATATGGCAGTTGCCCGAACCGACGAAAGACAAGCCGCATGGCTACAAGTACTCATACGTTTACATCGTGGGAAAGCGCCGGGTGATCGGCTACGACAATACCGAGGGCAAGGGAGATCACAGGCATATAAAAGGCAGGGTTGAACCGTACAAATTTGTCAGCCTCAGAAAGCTGACAGAGGATTTCTATAACGATATCGAGCAATATAAGAGGGGTGAACTATGAAAATAAAAAAGATCATGATAAAGAGTTTAAAGAGCGTTCTTGACGACACGGTCAAGAAAGTCGAGGCCATTGAACGCGGAGAGAAATTAAAGCCGGTAAAAGGGCCGGAGGTGTACTTTACGAGCTTCGAGGCTTTGCGGAAAGTGTTGACTCCGAAACGTCTTGGACTCCTGCATATCATCAAGATGAAAAAACCGTCCTCGATCAACGAGCTTGCGCGCATGGCAAAGCGGGACGTGAAGAATGTCGCGGACGACGTGAAGTATTTGGAGCAAGTGGGCTTGATCGAAAAGAAAGAGACCGCCAAGAGAACTGCGCCGGTTGTGACCTATGACAAGCTGTTTTTTGAAATGGCGGTGTAAGCGGATGGATTATCAGAAGCACAGAGAAGAGCTATTGAAGGACAAGGCTGTTAAGATAGAGCATGATAAAGTCATGCCCGAGTACGAACTTGCGCGTAACATTGTTCAACAGAGGATAAAAAGATAAGGCCCCAATTGAATGCTTGACGCACGGTCTTCCCCGCCTCACGACGCTGAAGAAGATAGCGGACGCCTTGGGTGCCAAGCTTATCATCAAGCGGCAACCGAAAAAGGTAGCGTAGTGCATCACTGTGAAAAGCATATAGGCCTTACGAAAAAACGACCACCTATCCCCCCTTATTCTGTCCGTCGTAAAACAAAAAAGATCGGTTGAATAACCGATCTTTTTATTGGTGCCGGCGGACGGAATCGAACCGTCATGGAGTTGCCCCCGGAGGATTTTGAGTCCTCTGCGTCTACCAGTTTCACCACGCCGGCACGCGATGAAAGTTACACTAACCTGCTTTTACTGTCAAGCAAAAAGGCTTGCAACTTCCTGCCCGGCTTTGTATAATACCGTCCTATGCTTACCGGGTACAATACTGACTTCAAATTCCAGGGGAAGGTCTACCACTGCCAGACCGAGGACGGCGGGGTCAACAGTCCCTATGTAACTTCTCTCCTCTATCTCCAGGGAGCGATCCTTGCTTCGCGCAAGACCAGCTACGCCGACATTCTCAAGGCCGACTGTCTTGATGAGGTGGTGCGCGCGTTGATGATGGAGCAGCACAAGCAGATGATACGCGACCTGATGCATGGAAAGCTGGATCTGAATAACGCCCCGCACGAATCCACGTACACACCATCAACTGCAACTGCGTCCGTGCCGGCGCCCGCCGCGCCGACCCCGGCTGGGGAAAAACCCGCTCCGCCTGCTCAGACTCCAGCGAGGGCGGATGCGAAAGAAAAGGGGCTCGACGATATTATCCTGGACTTTCTTGCCCAGGAGCAGCGAGACAGGGAACAGAAGAAATCGATCTGAAACACCTGTCGCCACAGAACTATTCGGGATCGCTGCGTATGAAAAACGCGGCGACACCTGCCTTGGTGAACATAATCTCATTCGTTGTTGCTCATTACCATACTATGATCCACTCAGGAGGACAGGTTGCATGGCGGCATCAAAAGAGCAGTTGAAAGCATTGACGGACAAGGCCCGAAGGGTCAGGATCGACATCCTGAAGATGCTGACCGAGTGCGGCTCGGGCCACACCGGGGGCAGCCTATCCGCGGCTGATATCGCTACGGCGCTCTACTTCTATAAAATGAAGTACGATGCAAAGAAACCGGACTGGAAGGGACGGGACCATTTCATCCTCTCGAAGGGCCATGCGGCGCCGCTTCTGTATACGGTGCTCGCGCACGCGGGGTTCATCGAGCATGCGGAGCTCTGCACGCTCCGGAAGCTCGGCTCGCGGCTCCAGGGCCATCCGGACAGCAAGTATGTGCCGGGAGTCGAGATCTCCACGGGTTCACTGGGTCAGGGCCTGTCCGTGGCCAACGGCATCGCGCTCGCGCACAAGCTCGACAAGACGTCGAACCGGGTGTACGCCCTGCTCGGCGACGGCGAACTGCAGGAGGGCCAGGTCTGGGAAGCTGCCATGACCGCGGCGCACTACAAGCTCGACAATCTCTGCGCGCTCGTGGACAACAACGGGCTCCAGATCGACGGGCCGGTTGCCAGGGTGATGGGCGTGGAGCCGATCACGGACAAATGGCGCGCCTTTGGCTGGGAAGTGCTTGATATCGACGGTCACGATCTGGGCGCCATCACCACCGCGCTCGACAAGGCCGAAACCATCAAGGGAAAGCCGACCATGATCGTTTGCCGCACGATCAAGGGCAAGGGCTCGAAGCAGTTCGAAGGCAAGGTGGAGTTCCACGGGACCACGCCGTCGAAGGAAGAGCTCGAGATCGCGTTGAAAGAGTTGTCGGAAGAGACGGTGTGCAAATAAGTGCGGAGTGGCGAGTTCGGAGTGCGGAGTGAAAGGCTGAAGACAAGAACTCCTTAGTTCTTATTCCGCACTCCGAACTCCGCATTCCGCACTCGAAGAGGGGGGAAACGTGACAAAGGTTGCGACGAGAGATGCATACGGGGACGCGCTGGTGGCCCTCGGGAAAAAGCGGGATGACGTGGTGGTGCTGGACGCGGACCTGTCGGGTTCGACGAAGACCTCGAAATTTGCCAAGGTGTTCCCGGATCGGTTCTTCAACATCGGGATTGCCGAGCAGGACATGATGGGCACGGCGGCCGGATTTTCCGTAGCCGGCAAGCTGCCGTTTGCGAGCACCTTTGCGGTGTTCGCCACGGGCAGGGCCTGGGAGCAGGTGCGGCAGTCCATCTGCTATCCGAACATGAACGTGAAGATCGTGGCGAGCCACGCGGGCATTACGGTCGGCGAGGACGGCGGCTCGCACCAGTCTGTCGAGGACATTGCCTTGATGCGCGTGCTTCCGCACATGACCGTGATCGTCCCTGCTGACGGGCCCGAGACAATGCAGGCCATCGAGGCCGTGGCGGAGCATATGGGCCCCTGCTACGTGCGCGTGGGACGGAACAAGGTGCCGACGCTCTTTGGCGAGGGGTATGCGTTCAAGATCGGGAAGGCCCACGTGTTCAACGAGGGCAGGGACGCGGCCATTATCGCCACGGGCATCATGGTCGCCGAGTCGATCAAGGCGCGCGATCTGCTGAAGGCCGAAGGGATCGACGCGGGTGTGATCAACATGTCCACGATCAAGCCGATCGATGTTGACGCCATAATCAGGGCCGCGAAGCACAGCGGCGCGATCGTGACCGCCGAGGAGCACTCGATCATCGGCGGACTGGGCGGCGCCGTGGCCGAGGTGCTGAGCGAATCATCCCCGGTCCCGATGGTGCGCATCGGCGTCAAGGACACCTTTGGTGCGTCCGGTGACCAGGAAGGGCTGCTGAAGAAGTACGGCATGTCGGCGGGTGATATCGTTTCCGCGGTCAAGGAAGTTATTAAGAAGAAGCGCTGATGCGCAAGCGGGGGAAATTCCAAAGCTCAAGCACCAAATCACAAATAAACTCCAATAACCAAACAGCAAATTCCAAACGCCAAGGTCATTGGAATTTTTAATTTGGAATTTATTTGGGATTTGGATATTGTGATTTGAGCTTTGACTCACTATGATCCAGCTTTATCAGGTAACAAAATATTATGAAGGAGTTCCCGCTCTGCGCGACGTGAGCTTCACGGTGGACAAGGGCGAGTTTGCTTTCGTTACCGGCCCGAGCGGTGCAGGCAAGTCCACCCTGCTCAAGATCCTCTTCTGCGCCGAACTCGCGGACGAGGGGCGGATCGTCATGCAGGGCATGAACACTTCCCGGTTGAAATCCTCGACCATTCCCTACCTCAGGCGTAACATAGGCTTCGTGTTCCAGGACTACAAGCTTCTTCTCCATAAGACGATTTTTGAAAATATCGCGCTTGCGCTGAAAGTGGTGGGTACTCCTCCCGGAGAGATCGAGCGGCGCGTGTACCAGGTGCTCAAGAAGGTCGGGATGGAAAACAAGAGCCACTTGACGCCGCCAAAGCTCTCGGGTGGAGAGCAGCAGAAGGTAGCCGTGGCCCGCGCGCTTGTGAACGAGCCCCAGGTGCTGCTTGCCGACGAGCCCACCGGCAACCTGGACCCCCAGAGCGCCCAGGAGGTATTCCGCCTGTTCAAGGACATCAACATGAAGGGCACGACCGTGCTGGTGGCCACTCACGACTGGGAAACGGTGCGGAAGATGCAGCGCAGGATCATTATTATGGAGGGCGGCAAGGTGATTGACGACGGCAGCCACTTTCAGCGCACCGCTCCCACCCCTCTGTCGAGGCCGGACGCGGGAACGGCCGCAACAACGATTGAGGAGAGAGCGCCGTGAAAGGATACGGCCTGTTGTACTTTATCGCCGAGGCCTTCCGGGGACTTCGTGCCAACAGCCTCGTGAACCTGCTCGCGGTGGGCACGATCAGCATGGCCATGCTCATCGTGGGTTTTTTCCTGATCGTGTTCCTGAACCTCCAGACCGCGGTGAATTCTCTGGGAGACCGCCTCGAGATGTCCGTATACCTGAAGGACGGGCTGACGGAGCATGAGAAGGATTTTATTCAGCACCGGATCAAGATGGAGCCGGGCGTGAAAAAGGTCGGCTACCTGTCCAGGGCCGAAGCGCTCCAGTTGTTCAAAAAGGAGCTCAAGGGACAGGAGGCGCTGATCCAGGGTCTCGTTGAGAACCCACTGCCTGATTCCTATGAGATAACCTTTGACCATCGAACTGTTGACGCGGAGCGGCTCGAGGTCCTGGCCGGGAAGTTTTCAGACTATCGAGGCGTGGAAGACGTCTCCTATGGGAAAGAGGGCGCCCGGGTGCTGTCGGGTTTTTACACGGTGATCACCTATGGCGGCATGGCACTGGCTGTTCTGCTCGGGATTACCGTGGTGTTCATCATATCCAACTCAGTCCGGCTTGCGCTGTACTCCCGGGGCCAGGAGATCGAGCTGATGCAGTGGATCGGGGCGACCCGTGGATTCATCCAGGGGCCGTTTCTTATTGAAGGCATGATGCTTGCCATGCTCGGCTCGGCGCTCGCTGTGGGCGTCCTTGCGGGCGTGTACTATGCGCTTCCGCGGGAGGTTTTCCTCTTCCTGTCGCGGCCGAATGGGTTGGACTTTCTGCCGCTTTCGGTGGTAGCATATATGATAATCGGCGGCGGAGTACTTGGTCTTGCCGGCGGGCTGGTCTCGGTCAGCAGGTTCCTGGAGTAGCGCATGGGGACGACGACCGCCACTCGCGTTCTTCTGCTCGTTATCCTGATCGCGCTTTGGCCGCCTGGATTTTCCGCAGCCGCGGACCGGTCAGCCGACAAACAGCAGCTTCAGCGCATCAAGCGCGAGATGCGCGAGAAAAAAAAGGAACTGAAACGGGCGGACCGCAAAGAGCGTTCGATCCTGTCGGAGCTTGAAAAGATCGACCGGGACATCCAGACCGGACGCGCGGAACTCACCGACCAGCAGCGGCGGCTGCACGATTCCGAGGCGGCCCTTCGGGAGGTCGAGAAGAACAACACCGTGCTCAGCCGTGAGCTTGCCGCGCTGAAGCAGCACTATAGCCGGCGGCTCCGGGCGCTTTACAAGATGAGCCGAAGCGGATACGCCGTTGCAATATTTTCCCCTGACGGACTGGACCAGACGCTGAAGCGGATCAAGTATCTCGGTACGATCGCCGATCGGGACCGGGTGATCATGAGGGAGTACAGCAAAGCCCTGACAATGCTTGCGGCGCGGCAGATGGAGATCGCAGAGAAAAAAAACGAACTGCTTGCCCGTCAGCGGGTGGTCGCAGCAAAGAAGGCGGAGCTCGAAGCGCGGAAAAAGAAAAAAGCCGTCATCCTTGCGAGCGTGCGGAATGAGAAGGGCCAGTACGAGCAGTCCCTGCGCGAGCTTGAGGAGGCGTCCGCCAGTCTCTGGGCCATGATCAAGAAGGGCGAGCAGGAGAAGAGGGCTGCAAAAGCGCCCCTTCTTGATTCCCGACAAGGTCACGAAACCGCGGAGCGTGACAGGACGCGGCTCCCGTGGCCCCTCGAAGGCCAGGTACTGACAAGGTTCGGCATGCAGCGCCATCCGCAGTTCGGCACCATGGTATATCGCAGGGGGATCGAGATCGAGGCGCATGAGGGGGAATCGGTGCGGGCAGTGCGTGACGGCCAGGTGGCATTCGCGGACTGGTACAAAGGCTACGGTAAACTCCTGATCCTTGACCATGGAAACGGGTTCTATACACTTTACGGCAATCTCTCGCGGATTGACCTGAACAAAGGGGAGCGGGCCGCCGGGGGCCAGGTGATCGGTCTGGCGGGCGACACCGGCAGCCTGAAGGGTTCGAAATTATACTTCGAGATACGCAGGAACGGCGAGGCCCAGGACCCGCTCCAGTGGCTCGCGAAGAAATGACGCAATGACGCACAACAGCGCACAACAGATGTACGGAGAATGACAAATACAGAAGCTCAACGTTTAAATCAAGCTGTAACAAAACCGGTTACCTTAATTTCTGCCTGTATAATTTGACGGGAGAGTTATTATGCAGAACAATCTGGAGGATGATGAAATGATTCGGATCAACAAAAAGAAGTTTTTAATGGCAGCGCTGATCCTTTTGCTGATCGGGGTCGTGATCGGTCAGGGAATGGTCCAGGCCAAGCCCGATACCTATGAGGAGCTGAAAGCCTTCACCCAGGCGCTCGAGCTTGTAAAACGGAACTATGTGGAGGACCCTGATTCCAGGGAATTGATCCAGGGCGCCATCCGGGGCATGGTCTCAAGCCTCGATCCCCATTCGTCCTATATGAACGAACGGTCATTTAAAGAGATGAACCTCGACATCAAGGGCGAGTTCCAGGGCGTTGGGATACAGATCGGGGTCAAGAACCAGCAGCTCACGATCATCGCGCCGATCGATGATACCCCCGGTTTCCGCGCGGGACTCGCTGCCGGGGACAAGATCATGAAGATCAACGATGAATGGACCAAGGACATGACGATCGAGCAGGCCGTGGACAAAATGCGCGGACCCAAAAACACTCAGGTGAGTCTCCTGATCTACCGCGAGGGATGGGACAAACCGAAGGAGTTCAAGATCATGCGCGACGTCATCAAGGTGACGAGCGTGAAGTCCGAGATGCTTGACAACGAGATCGGTTATATCAAAATCATCCAGTTCCAGGGGCAGACCACCGAGGAGCTTGAAAAAGCGTTGAAGAACCTTGAGGCAAAGGGGATCAAGAAACTGGTCCTCGATCTGCGCAATGATCCGGGTGGGCTCCTTGACGCATCTGTGGATGTGAGCGGCAAGTTCCTGCCCAGGGATTCGCTCGTGGTGTATATCCAGGGCAGGCAGAAGTCAGACCGGAAGGACTTTCTCACCAGCGGACCGGAAACACCCCGGGATTTCCCGATGGTCGTGCTCGTGAACACGGGGAGCGCGAGCGCGTCGGAGATCGTTGCGGGCGCGTTGCAGGATTCAAAGCGTGCGGTGATCGTGGGTACTCAGACCTTCGGCAAGGGATCGGTCCAGACTGTATTTCCCCTTGAAGGCGGTGGCGGTGTCCGGCTTACGACTGCCAAATACTACACGCCAAGCGGCCGTTCGATCCAGAACGTGGGCATTACCCCGGACATCGAGGTGAAGTTGCCGACGGTAAAAGAGGCGAAGGAGGGTACTACTGATTCACTGCACGTGGTTGTGCGTGAAAAGGACCTTGATCGCCACTTGAAGAACGACACCGTCGAAGAGGAAAAGAAAAAGGAAAAGGGCACGCCTTCCCTTGAAGACGACTTCTCTATGGAAGTGACGCCGAAAGAAAAAAAGGACGATATCCAGATACAGAAGGCCATCGAGATCTTAAAGCCTGCATTAAAGGCCGAGGACGTATTTAAAAATATCCCGGTTTCGGCTAAAAAGGAAAAATAGAAAAAGATATTACAATAAAAATGCTAACGAATTGAAAAAGCAGGGATATCATCCCTGCTTTTTTTAATATGTTTTAATAATCAGTAATCCTTTGAATTTTCCTTAAAAATGGCTAATATTTGCATAAAATAGCCTATAATTGCTAAATACTAGGTTTGCTTTTTTTTTGACTCAGCCCTATATTAGCACTCGCCTTAAACGAGTGCTAAATTTTCTGCTATAATAAAACTTACAATTCACGAAAGGAGTTGAGCACACATGAGTATTAAATTCAAGCCATTGAAAGACAGGGTGTTCGTAAGCTACACCGCGGAACTGGAGAAGACTGCAGGCGGTCTGTATATTCCCGATTCCGCGAAAGAGAAACCGCAGAGCGGACAGGTTGAGGCCGTGGGTGATGAGGTGAAGTCTCTCAAGGTAGGCAACAAAATCCTCTTTGACCGGTATTCAGGATCGAAGATCAACCTCGACAATGTCGAGTATCTGATCGTCAAGGAAGAGGACGTGCTCGGAATCCTGAGCTAAGTTCCCTGAAGGTTCCCTCACCGGAACATATGATCAATATTATTATGAATTTTTAGGAGGAGATGATATGGCAAAGCAGCTTATGTTCGACCAGGAAGCGCGTGCGGCGATCCTGAAGGGAGTGAACGTTCTTACGGACGCCGTGAAGGCGACGCTTGGTCCCAAGGGCCGGAACGTCATGATCGACAAGAAATTCGGCGCACCGACCATAACCAAGGACGGTGTGACCGTGGCAAAGGAAATTGAGCTGAAGGACCCCTATGAGAACATGGGCGCCCAGCTTGTGCGCGAAGTTGCTTCCAAGACCTCGGACGTGGCCGGTGACGGCACCACGACCGCGACAGTGCTGGCCCAGGCCATCTACCGCGAAGGCATGAAGAACGTGACCGCGGGCGCGAACCCCATGGACCTGAAGCGCGGCATCGAGAAGGCCGTTGAAGCGGTCATCGCGAACCTTAAGAAGAACTCCAAGCTCGTTGTTGACAAGAAGGAAATATCCCAGGTCGGCAGTATTTCCGCGAACAGCGACGCCACCATCGGCGATTTGATCGCCGAGGCAGTGGACAAGGTCGGCAAGGACGGCGTCATCACCGTGGAAGAGGCCAAGAGCATGCTCACCAGCCTCGACGTGGTAGAGGGGATGCAGTTCGACCGCGGATACATCTCGCCCTACTTTGTGACCAATGCCGAGAAGATGGAGGCCGTTCTTGAGAACGCCTACATCCTCCTGTCGGAGAAGAAGATCTCGAGCATGAAGGACCTGCTCCCGATCCTGGAACAGACCGCCAAGATGGGCGCGCCGATGGTGATCGTCGCCGAGGACGTTGAGGGTGAGGCCCTGGCGACCCTGGTGGTGAACAAGCTTCGCGGCACGCTTCAGATCTGCGCCATCAAGGCGCCGGGCTTCGGCGACCGCCGCAAGGCAATGCTCGAAGACCTCGCGATCCTGACCGGTGGACAGGTGATCTCTGAAGACCTCGGCATCAAGCTTGAGAATGTAAAGATCACGGACCTCGGACGGGCAAAGAAGATCACTGTGGACAAGGACAACACCACCATCGTTGAAGGAGCGGGCAAGACCGACGCGATCCAGGGCCGGGTGAAGATGATCAAGGCGCAGATTGCCGAGACGACCTCGGATTACGATAAAGAGAAGCTCCAGGAACGGCTCGCGAAGATCGTGGGCGGCGTCGCGGTCATCAACGTGGGCGCAGCAACCGAAACCGAGATGAAGGAAAAGAAGGCACGGGTCGAGGACGCGCTTCACGCGACCCGCGCAGCCATGGAAGAGGGTATCGTAGCGGGCGGTGGTGTTGCGCTGCTCCGTTGCATCCCGATCCTGGACAAGATGAAGCTCGGTGGTGACGAGCAGATCGGCGTCAATATCGTGAAGAAGGCGCTTGAAGAGCCGATTCGCCAGATCGTGAACAACGCCGGTCTCGAACCGTCGGTAATCGTGGACAAGGTGAAGTCCTCGGACAAGCTGAATTACGGTTTTGACGCACAGAAGGAAGAGTATGTGGACATGCTCCAGGCGGGCATTATCGACCCGACCAAGGTGACCCGGTCCGCGCTTCAGAACGCGGCCTCCGTGGCGAGCCTGATGCTCACGACGGAAGTGATGATCACCGATCTGCCCGAAGAGAAGGGTGGCGGAGGAATGCCCGGCGGCATGGGTGGTATGGGCGGCATGGGCGGCGGAATGTACTAAGCAAATCGTTTCCTTTCACGAGGAAAACACGAAGGCCGGCAGAGAGGAAATCTCTGCCGGCCTTTTTTTATGTGCGCCCAGCATGGGCGCACTCCTGTGGGTGCAAGTCCCACCGTAAGTTGATCACGACGAACGAAGCAAAGCGCAACTGCATGAGGGCGACCGAGTGTGGGAAGGAAGCGCGGAGCGAAGCTGCGAGCTGATGAACAAGAATCGGATAGAAGGCGCTGCCGAGCAGGGCGAGCGGGCATGAAACCGCGAAGCTCTCGTGATCAAGGCGGAGCGGCGTAGATCCGGCGGTTGTGCAGCGAAGGAGTGCGTTCTTACCTGGGGAGATCTCGCCTCATGGCTGAAGGGCCAACGTGGCGACACGGAGCGAGAAGTCAGCAGAGGCCGTAGTAGCTGCCGACAGGGAGCGAAGGGCCGAACGAGAAGGAGTGTTCAAGGGCATTCCGATGGTACACGCAAGGCATCAGAAGTCCGCATTAGCGGAGCGGTCGGGGGAAGCGTCCGGTGAAGCCGGGAGAGAACCTGGCAGTGATGAAGCGTGCACCCCGCGGTATGATCGGAGAACACAGGGTCGGGGTTGCTACAGGCAGCGCTGACGAGAGCGAACCTCTCATAACCTCAACTTCTCGAATCGCCCGGTGCGGACCCGCATGCCGGGTGGTGTGGCAGGGGCGCGGCCGTCAAGGCCGCCCCCTATGCCGATCGAGAAAATGCGTACGACCTTTATGCGAAAGAAGCATCAAGGAGCTTTTCCACCTGCTATCCTTACCAAAAAGCGCCGACAGCCCAGATGCCGGTATGATCCGGAACATTAAGAACAAGATCGGATATGACCCGGCTGGCAGAGCAAAAAAGCATTTGTAGTGTATTTTTGCTTGACATTTTGCAAATTTTGCGCAATTATAAAGAAAAAACTGCAAGAGGTTATCATGTTAATTGAATTTTCAGTAACCAATTTTAGATCAATTAAAGAAAAACAGGTACTTAGCCTGGCAGCTGCGAAGGGTGGGGAATTAGACGAATCCAATACGTTCCCGTCTATTTCCAAGCTGCCTAAGCTTCTTCGCTCTGCCGTTATGTATGGAGCTAACGCTTCTGGTAAAAGCAACACAATCCTTGCGCTTAATATCATGCAGTTCCTCGTCATCCAGTCGTTCTCGTCTATTCAGGAAGGACAGTCGGTCCCTGTTGTACCGTTTCTTTTTGATAGGGAAAGTGCAAAGTCGCCGTCGGAATTTGAAATTACAATCATCAGCGAGGGGAGCCGCTATCAATACGGTTTTTCAGCAACACAACAGCGGATCACCGAAGAGTGGCTCATTGCCTATCCTGAAGGCAAGCCCCAGCGATGGTTTGAACGTATTTTTAACAATAAAACCGGTACGTATGAATGGCAGTTCAGTAGAAATTTCAGCGGCCAGAAGGAAGTCATTAAAACGGCGACCAGATCAAACGCCCTTTTTCTTTCAACCGCAATTCAGCTAAACAACGATCAGTTGAAGCCGGTGTTTAACTGGTTTTCAACCAAACTTGCCATTATTCTACCGGCAACGATTATCAACCTGCAATCTACAATCGATTGCTGTGCGTCTGAAAATGAGAAAAAACACATCATGGCGTTCATGAACGCCGCAGACATCAGCATCGCAAATATCAACCTTGAGAAACAATTGTTCAATGCGAGCATGGTGCCGCCGGTTATTTTTCCGGAACTGCGCGATAAAATGATTAACGACCTGAGCGGCAAGGAACTAACCGCCGTCAAATTTGTTCACAATACAGAGGCGGGCGCCGTCTCTCTCGATCTGGCTGATGAATCACAAGGGACCCAGAAGCTATTTATTTTCTCCGGGCCGTGGCTTGATGTCCTTTCTAATGGGAAGGTGCTTGTTATCGATGAACTGAATACGAGTCTGCATCCGCTTCTCGTACGTCATCTTGTAAGCCTCTTTCACAATTCAAAAACGAACCACCAGAACGCCCAACTGGTAATCACCACGCACGACACTTCTTTGCTTGATCCTGACATCTACCGGCGCGACCAGGTGTGGTTTACCGAAAAAGACGATCATGGGGCGACAAAGCTGTACTCGCTGGTCGAGTTCAACCCCAGGAAGAATGAAGCCTTCGAACGGGGCTATCTCAAGGGGCGATACGGAGCGCTGCCTTTTATCGGAGACTTTGCATTCTGATGGGAACGGATGATCTCTTTCATAAGAAGCGCATCAGGCGAGATCGGGAATTCGATCGTTTGCTCAAAATCCGCGCTTCGAAAGATGTCGTTCTCATAATATGCGAAGGAGAAAAGACCGAGCCGAATTATTTCAAGGGGATCAGAACCATATTGCATCTTAACAAGGAGAATATCGTTATCCATGACCGCAGCAGCGGAAGCGACCCCTTGAGCCTCGTCAACAGCGCCGAAGAAGAGTATCTCAAAGAAATCAAAAGAGACCCTGAAAAACAGGGATATGACCATGTCTTCGTGGTTTTCGACAAAGACACGCACGGCACATACAACGATGCGTTGCAAAAGATGGCCGGTTTGAGTAAAAAACACAAAGGGAAATTCAAGGCAATCGTATCTGTCCCTTGCTTTGAGTTTTGGCTCCTGCTCCATTTCGAATATACGTCCCGGCAGTATGGCGCCTCGGGGAATAATTCTCCCTGCGACAATGTAATTCGAGATTTAAGGGCGTATATCCCCGGCTATGCGAAAGGCAGCGCCGCTGTATTTGGAACGATCTATCCCCGTGTAGATGAGGCAATACAACACGCAGAGCGGTTGGAAAAAAGGCAGGAAGAAGCCGGCACGGATAACCCGTCCACGAAGGTGCATCGGCTGGTGGCGTATCTCCAAGGCCTGAAGGATAAAAGGTGAAGAGAGCATTTGAGGGCATTTCGGGAAATGAGAATTTTCAAGGTAAACCCTGGTTACGCTTATAAAAATTAGGAGAAGCATATGAGTAACGGCATTTCGCTCATACCTGAAGTCCCGGACGAGATAAGGGATGCCGTTAACAATGGCACCCTGGCTGTCTTTATCGGTGCAGGAGTATCGAGGCTTGTAGGCTGCGAAGGTTGGGATGCGCTTGCCAGAAACCTCGTCAATAGGTGTCATAGGGAAGACATTATTAATTTCAGGGAGAGTGAAACCCTTTCTCAGATTCCCGATCATAAGAAAACGATAACGATTTGTTACCACCTCTTCAACAATAATCATCTTGCAGATGTCTTTTATAAAGAGCTAAATATGGCGTTAAAGGAAGGGGCTGATATTGAGACACCCAATATCTATAACGACATCGAGAGATTAAGAGGCTTGTTTATAACCACGAATGCTGATACTCACTTTGACAGGCTATTTAACCCCCCGAATATTCTTTACCAGTCTTCTGACTTTAGCGCGGATAGATTGGACAGCACAAACCTGTACCATATTCACGGTTCTATCAGGGATAGAGAATCTCTGATATTTACGGTCTCCGCATATATGCAAAGGTATACGCAAGAGCCGGAGTTCGGAAGGTTTCTAGGTCGAATATTTCGAGAGTACACCGTTCTTTTCTTGGGTTATGGTGTGTCAGAGTTTGAAATACTGGATTTTATACTCAGGAGTGATCCCAGAAAAAAGCAAGCACTGTCTCCTCGACATTTCATGCTGTCTCCTTTCTACAGTGGCGAAGATAACATTCTTAGTTACGAGCAAGCATACTATAACGACCTTGGGATTAACATTCTGGGTTATGAGAAGGATACTAATGGGTATAGGCAGCTTATAGAGGTTATTAAACACTGGAACGTGGAGATAAACCAAGTTACCGGGTATCTGCATAACGCTTCTCGACTAATTGACGAGGCGGTGGAGTAGATATGTCCACAGATAAAATAATAAATACACTTCAGAGGATAAAAAATGACAAGAGTTTGGAGGATCATTTTTTTCACAAACTTGCTGTAGCCTCTAAGCCACTTGAATGGTTGGTTCCATTACGAGATGCAGGGTATTTCGACCCGGCTAAAAATCCACGCCCCAAGGAGGTTCCAAACAAAAAGGGATACTATATTCTGCATTGGAATATTTTTGATGCACTTGAGAACATGGCAGTAAAAAATGAAGGCTCCCCCAATAATGAAGTTTCCAAAATGCTGCTTGAGATTGTCGATGGAATTATTGCGTATCGTGAAAACGGGAAGAGAATAGACAACTACATAAGCGATTGGAAGCTGTTGCAAATCATATCGCACTTTCCCATCGTGTATATTGGCACACAACATATACAGTTCATTAAGGATGCGCTTCGCCCTAGTGTAGGTACATCGCTACTTGATCATGAAATAGGCAAGCTGTTTCTTCCCAAGTTGATAAAAGAAGAGGCTGCGGAACTGACAATAGGATTGCTCGATGTAATTTTGCATTACAGCAAATCTGATAGGGAACCCATCCGTGAATATATATCAGTTATCGATCCTTATTACCTGAAGGAAGCCTTAGATGATAACAAAAAAGGGATTTCTGAAATCTGCGCTGTTGAAGCTGCTAATGTTGCGATAACCAAGATCAAGGAGATATTGAAGGAGGATGAGTCGCAGTTTAACTATGTGTGGATACCGGCAATTGAAGACCATGAGCAGACGACATTTCCTGATAGATATGAATGCCAGCTTGTTCATTTCGTGAAAGACATGCTTGAGGCATCAGACCCAAAGGAAAGTGAACCTATAGCGAAAAATATGCTCGGTGAGGAGCATGCTATATTTAAGCGTCTGGCATATCATCTGATAAATCATCACTATGATAAATTGTCCCATCTACTTTGGAGCATGCCCTATAATCCGCTTAACAGTTTGACCATCCATGAGCTTTATGAACTGTTCAAAACCCATTGCAAGAGCTTTAACGAAACTCAGATTGAGACTATTCTTAACTGGATTGAAACTCAGGATTTTTATTTCTCAGATGATAAGTCCCGTATCCCTGAAAAAGACAAAGCTTATTATAAAAAGGAGTGGCTGCTTGCCTTGCTCGATACTAACAATGAGGAAGTTAAACGACGCTATGAAGCCTACAATTCCATTAATGATGCAGCAATAGAGCATCCTGGCTTTCATTCCTGGTCATCAGGCGGTGGTTGGATCCAAGATGTTAGTCCAATAGATGAGGATGAGTTTAAGAAAAAGACGAACCATGAAATAGTAGCGTACATTAATTCATATAAAGAAGAAGATGAAATCTCATGGAAGGACTTTGCCAGAATAAATCTTGCAACCTCTATCAGAAAGTTTGTTTCAAATGACCCAGTAAGATTTTCTACGAATTTAGCTCCGTTTCTCTCGGTACCTCGAAAATACCAATACGAATTTCTAAGAGGCTTCGAGGAGGCCTGGAGAAATAATAAGGATTTCGATTGGAATGAGCTGCTACCATTTATGAAGAAGCTAATAGAGGACGGTAGCTTTTGGATTGGAGAAATGAAAGAAGGAAAGTCTGACTATAAACGCTGGATTGCTGACACGATAGCAAACCTCATTTGGGAAGGCACGAAGAATGATAAACATGCCTTCTCTTTAGACCTTTTGCCAATAGCGGAACAAATAATTTTGCTTCTTCTTAAGAATGTCAATCGTGACATGAGCATGATGAGTGACCTTGTAACTTCGGTTCTAAACTCGTCAAAAGGCAAGGTGTTTATAGCAGCAATAAACTACTCGCTCCGTTATGCTCGTCTTTATGGCCAGGGTAAAGAAAATAAATGGATTGAGCCTATAAAGTCGGCTTTCATGGAGCGTCTTGATAAAACGAAAGAAACCGGCATGGAATTTTCTGTGGTTATTGGCTGGCATCTTCCATACTTGAATTACCTCGACAAACAATGGGTAATCGCAAATATAAACAAAATATTTGATATTGAAAGCGAAGAATACTGGCAAGCCGCTTTCACTGGTTACATAATTATGACATCAACAGTGTATGAGGAAATTTATGAACTTGTGCGTGATAATGGTCACTATGAAAGAGGGCTGTCATGCCTATTCGGCGATAAACAAGCATCAGATAAACTTGTGCAACATATAACCATTGGATATCTGGCTGGGTGGAATAACTTGACAGATGTGAACGGATTAATATATAAGCTGATAGTGTCTGGCAACATCAAACACATCTCTCAGGTTGTCAGCTTCATATGGACATTCAGGGACAGGGATGATGAAGAGCTTAGACGCAAGATTAAACCTTTGTGGAAAGCGATAATAGAGAAGGTAGCCCCAAACGTTGAGGAAGATGAATATCGTATCATCGCATCTAATTTAGGAAGATGGCTCTCGCTTGTTGACACGATCGACGATGATGTTTATGAGTGGTTGCAAATTTCTGTGACAGCTATAGAGGAGAATTGGAATTCTGGTTTCTTTATAGAATATCTTCGCAGACACGTTATGAAAACACCTTCTATGGTAGGAAACTTATATCTGAAAATGCTTAATACTGGGACTTATCCAGATTACAAAAAGGAGGATATCATTGCCATTGTTCAGGCTCTCTATGATATAAACGAAAAAGATACGGCTAACAGAATTTGTAATCTTTACCGCTCAAAAGGATTTGAATTCCTGAGTGAAACTTTTGAGAAGCATAATTAACACTAATGCAGACTTCTATCTACAAATTATCCTGCCGCGGGCAAGTTATTTCCGCGCTATGCAAGGTTACCTCGCCCAGGTATTTCGGGCCAAAATCGAAAGTCTATCCTGATTTCGATTATTTTGAAAAAACGGGAGGCTTTGGTTGCTGGTTTTGAAGTGTCAGCTACTCTGGTAAACGGAATTTATGTCCACTGTTGGTCGCATCGGGGGAAAAGCCATAATCAACCACCAGGGAAGTGTCATATCGTTTGCTTCGGTGCGACAATAGCTTTTCCGCCAGCGATCCGGACGCCGAGAATCTGCTCTTGTCCAAGGCGACAAACGTCTCACCGCGTCGGTTTATCACCATCCCGCACGTAAAAACTCCCTTGCAAATAATCCCTGCTTATAGTACTGTGTTCACTCGAAAGGGTTTCCAGGACGGCAATGAAAAAAATACTGATCGCGCGTGAGCTTCACGGTTTATTGGAACAGAATGAAACCTTCTTGAACCGGACGGACCTCAGGGTATTTGTCGCGGCAACGAACGAAGAGGCGCTGAAAATTCATCGCGCAGAGCGGGTGAACCTCATTATCATGCAACTCGATATGCCCGGCATGGCGGGGGAGCAGTTCTGTTCAATGATCAGAGAGAGTGAGGATCTCCGCGCGGTGTCGATGATCATGGTCTGCGCAGACACCCCGGAAGCGATCGATCGGAGCGAGCAATGCAGGGCGAACGCGGTGCTGCTGCAACCGGTCCACCCCTTTGTGCTCATGGTAAAAGCGCAGCAGCTTCTCGATATTGCCGCGAGGGAGATGCTCCGGGTTCTTCTGAGTGCCAGCGTTGACGGCCGCGTCGATGATGAACCGTTCTACGGCCGCGTCAGGAATATCAGCGCCACGGGAATGCTGATAGAATGCGATACGCCTCTTGCGGAGGGCGCCCGGCTGTACTGTATGTTCTACCTCCCCAATGCAAAGAAGATCGAGGTGTCAGGCAAAATCATCAGGTCTCTTGAGCAATTCCCCGGGCACAAAGATCTTCAATACGGACTCATGTTTACGGATATCACCGCCGAGGCCAAACGTCTGCTTACCGCCTATGTCGAACAGTCATCACGCGCAACTGATCCCGGCGGTCCGTAAGCAGAGCGTGCAGATCCATGTTCTGCAAATCCAGGGACAACTCTGGAAATGAAGCATATTGCCTTTGATCCGGTCTAAACATGGAACAACTCCTTTGAAAGGCACTTTTGTGTATGGTGCTGGCGTCTACCCCTCCTGCAATTCTGCAATTTTTTATCACGTCTGAGGTTCTCACGTTGACGCTCCAAATAAAAGGTTTGTCGAAATATTTTACACAAATTTCAATTTAAATGGTTTTTTTATACTTATTATCGTAAATATTTAGTATTATATTGATAACTAAGTTCTATTTATAAATTATCTGTTTGTCGAGAAAACAAACAATACTTTTTTAAATTGCTGCAAAATGCTTAATTTATAATATGTTATAAAAAGGCATTGATATTGCAATATTTAAGAGAATTACATTTTAACTGAACATTAATAAAAGGGGGGACGAGATCTATGAACGAAATAGCGGTAAACACCCGATGGGGAAAGGGGTTTGTTCTTATTGTTGTCTCATGCATGGTGTTCCTTGCCGGTTCGTTTGACGGGAGGACCGGGCATTGGTCATTGCCGGGAATTGCCACGGTTGAAGCGGCTTCCTACTGCGCAGGACAGCCGGATGGCACTCTCTGTGACGACGCCAACCCCTGCACCACGAATGATGCCTGTGCGAGTAACGTGTGCGTGGGAGGGCCTGCGAAGAATTGTGATGATGGAAATGAATGCACAGACGATTCCTGCAACGCGACCACGGGTGCTTGTGAACACACAAGTACCTCCGACGGAACAATCTGCGAAGACAATGACGGTGATTTCTGCACGGGCGTTTGTACCAGCGGGACCTGCGGGAATGGAGTACGGCCCGCGAGCTATTGCCTTGACGATACCGCCTGTACAACTGACACCTGCGATCCGGCAACCGGATGCGTACACACACCCACGGCAATCTGCAGGAACACTCCCGCAAACAACTTTTCGATGTTGGATCCAGGCGGCAATCCTATCGGCGGCACCAATGATGTAGTCTTCACCTGGGATGGGACCTGCAACGACTCAGTGGCGACCGCGGTGGTAAATGCCACGATAAGTTCCAGCGAGACGTTCTTTGGCAACCCCTGGCGTGCCCATGACGTAATGATCTATTGCGAAGGCGGCCCGTATACGATCTATACCGGGTGCGCTGCCGGTGATCCGGGTTGCGGCACCGGGGCGAATTATACCTTTACGGTAGGTTCCGGCCAGCTTGCCGCCCATATGCTTTTTTACTGGAATGGAAATGAGAACATTGATCTGGTCGATGTCTGGCAGCAAGGGACATTCCCGGGGAATTTCTATTCAGGCGCTGATAATGGAGAAGGATGCGTTGTAGGACCTTGCGATGGCGCCAAGAACAGCGCTGCGAAAGTATGGGACCTGGCGTCAACTGACTGGGATCTGAATGGCATCCCCGGCGCCGGCTTCAAGGATGGCCCGTTTATGGGTTTCAACGGAAACTTTAATATTATGAAAATTGTTACTGATAAGTGCGCCGGCATAAACTGCTCTCTTTCCGCCAGTGCCGGCCAATGCCAGGCCGGTGCCTGTGATCCTGCCACGGGCCAGTGTGTTTATACCGCAATTAACGAAGGACTGTCCTGTAACGACAATAGCGCCTGCACCTCAGGAGATGCGTGTGTAAGCGGGGCTTGCACCGGGACCGCGACGAATTGCAATGACGCGAATGCCTGCACAACGGATTCCTGCAACAAGACAACAGGCGTCTGCAGCCACACTGCCAAGACCTGCAATGACTCCAATGCCTGCACAACAGATACCTGTGATACTGTCACGGGCAGCTGTGTATACACTCCAAAAGCTGATGGAACCGCCTGCACCCAACCCATATTTGGGGGAGGCTGTATGATAGGCACTACCTGTATAAGCGGAGTTTGCGGAACACCCAAAGACTGCAGTGACGGGAACCTCTGCACAGTTGATACCTGCGGTTTTGGCGCCTGCGGCCACACCGCGGTTGCCTGCACGGACAATCCTGCCTGTATCCTTCCTTCCTGCGACGCAGGCACCGGCAGCTGTGTGTTCACCCCCAAGGATTGCGGTGACAGCAACGCATGCACAGACGATACCTGCGAAGCGGCAACAGGCGCCTGCATCAACGCAGCCCTTGTCATCGATGACCTTGATGCGTGCACAGCGGATTCGTGCGATATCGTGACAGGAGTCGCCCACACGCCGATTATCTGCGATGACGGCAGTGTCTGCACCACCGACAGCTGCGACCCGGCAACCGGCTGCGTGTTCACCCCGATCAGCTGCAATGACAACAACGCCTGCACCACTGAATCGTGCGATCCGGCAGCCGGCTGCGTCTATGCTTTGATCAGCTGCAACGATGGCAATGCCTGCACAGCGGATTCCTGCGATCCGGCGAGCGGCTGCGTCAACACGGCGATCAGCTGCGATGACGGCAATGTGTGCACCACCGACTCGTGCAATCCCGCAACCGGCTGCGTCAACACCGCGATCAACTGCACTGACAATAATGCCTGCACGATCGATTCCTGCAACCCGACAACCGGGTGTGCATACTCGCCGCTTCCCGTTTTCAGCGACAACAATCCGTGTACAGACGATTCCTGTGATCCGGCAACAGGTGCTCCTGTATATACCAGCAACACGTCGCTGTGCAATGATGGTCTCTTCTGCACATCGAACGACACCTGTTCCAACGGCGTCTGCGTTGGCGGAGCCGATCCTTGTACAGGAAACACGGCTTGCAATGAGGCCACCGATCATTGCGACACTGTCTGTCAAAAGACCGCCCTCATCCGTGGCGGAGGACAGAGCCCGAACAACGTGGATCTGCAGATACAAACTTTGTTCACGGTGACCAATGATGGTTGTGTTCTTGGTTCCACAACAGGCACGGTAACCGTTAGTGTCGGCTCGGTAGTCTCGGTCGACTGCCATCAGGGGAAAGGACCGAATGCCACAAGCGGAACATGGAACGGCGTTGCCATTCCAAAGGATACACCCTTGAGCATAGTATGTCCGACCGTAGGAGAGGCGGGCAAACTGGTTATTACCAACAAGGACGCGGCAGGCGGTAAAGACACGGACCGCGTGACCATCCTGGTTCAGTAACGACGCAGCAATTGGTTCGTTTCATTCAAAAGGCAGCGCCTCGTGATAAGGCGCTGCCTTTCTTCTCGAAGCGATTCTTTAAGCAGCCCGCGGAGAAGTGCATGCTTCATAGAAAAACAATCACGTTACAATAAAAAATAAAAGGAGAACATGATAATGAACAACAGAACACGAACTGCTCGATGGGGGAAGCGGCTTGTCATTATTGCCTCACTGGCACTGTGTGTTGGCATGGGTACAACGCAGGCTCTCGCCGCAGTAGATACAACCAGCAATAATTTCACCATGATCGCACCAGACGGCGGCATAACGGGCGGCACCAACGACGTCTATTTCACCTGGGACGGGACCAAGTTGACCTCCGTTACACCCTCCGGCCAGGTCCCGAATGCAACCATCTCTTCGGAAACACCGTTCTTTGGTGTTCCGTGGACGGCACATGATGTGGCCATTTATGGATCGGGTATCTACACGGTTTACACAGACTGCGATGCGGGAAGCCCGGGCTGTGGAGCGGGCACCCCGATCACCTTTACCGTTGGCTCGGGACAGCTTGGCGTTCACATGCTTTTTGACTGGGGCGGCAACGGCAACATCGATGTAGTGGATCTATGGGTACCGGCAGCCGCATTTGCCCCCTCACCCCTGTATGCCGGGCCGGACGGCGGCACTAATCCGGCTGACAAGGTTTGGGACTGGATGTCAAGTGACTGGGATGGGGACGGCTATAACGGTTATGGCATGGTGGACGGACCGTTTGCCGCGTTCAATGCCAACTTCAATATGATGGGAGTTATTATCTGCGCCTGTGATGATGGGGACCCTTGCACAACTGATTCCTGTGATCTCGGAACCGGTAGTTGTGTATACACAAATGCACCCGACAATACCAGCTGCAATGATGGAGATTACAATGAATGCACACTGGGAGTATGTTTAAGCGGTATCTGCCAGCCCGGTCTATCCCTGGATTGCAATGACAATAATCTTTGTACAACGGACAACTGTGATCCTGAAATGGGTTGTTACTATACTGCCAAAACCTGTAATGATGCAAATGGCTGCACAACTGATTCCTGCGATCCTGCCACCGGCAATTGTGTATACGCCAATAATGCCAATCCCTGTATTTTAGACGGCGTCTCCTGCATGCAAGGCGCCTGTTCTGGCGGGAACTGCGCGCTGGGAGCAACGCGTCGGATGTGCGATGACAATAATTCCTGCACAGATGATTCCTGTGATGATGCCACGTTCCACTGTGTCAATACCAACAAGGCGGACCTGACGTCCTGTGATGACAGCAATGCATGTACCCTGAACGACCTGTGTACAGCAGGGTCCTGTGCCGGAACACCCACGGAGGACTGCATGGTCCATGGAAGACTTATGGTTGAAGCGGGGTCCTACTTTTGTATGGGAGCTGCTTATCCCTCCGGGAATTGTGTCGCATTAACGGCCGGTGTCGATGGCGGGGTAGTGCTCGGTGAATACCAGCGGGGGCAATTTGATGTTGTTGACCCGGCAAAGCCTGATGTATGCGGCAACAATGCGGGAAGCGGCATTGGAACAGGTTACGGCCTTACTGATATTGGCGGCCCTCAAGCGATAGCACAGCCGTTCGGTTTCTTTGGAAGCCCAACGTACATCAGCACCAACCCTGTCAGTTGGCAGGCATGCAATGCTCATCCTGTCTCATCAGCACAGACCGGCGCCATAATCCCTGCGAATGGATGTTTGAAAATTACCGCTGATATGAGCGCATGGGAGGTCTATTGGAACGGTTCTGTGTTTGAACAGGGGCCAAGAAAGACAGCCGGGGTGCCGTTGAATGCCACGGGCAGGCTTTGCCCTGACAACACCTATCGATTGACCTGGCCGGCCCTGATCGTCGGCGGTCCGTTTAGCGGCGTTACCGGGTACTGGTTGCTGGTGGGTCATCATATTCAGTGCGATGTTTCAACGTGCGATGATGGGAATGTCTGCACCGATGATTCGTTTGATGCGGAGAACTGCCTGTGTGTGCACGGTAATAATACAGCGTCGTGCAGTGATGGGAATGCCTGCACCACAGGGGATGCCTGTTCAGCCGGAATTTGCGGGATGCTGACGAATTGCGACGACGGGAATCTCTGTACAACTGATTCGTGTGATCCGGCGAGCGGCAATTGTAGCCATACCTTCAACACCGACGGCTGTGATGATCTCGATGCCTGTACCGTGAACGATACCTGTTCCGGTGGAGTCTGCGCCGGGACAGCCGCGAATTGCGATGATGCTGATGACTGCACAGCCGACAGCTGTGATCCTGCGACCGGTTGTGTGCACACCAGCAATGCAGCGTCCTGTGATGATAACAATACCTGTACAACGGGTGATATTTGTTCCAATGGAGTCTGTGCTGGAACCCCGATCATCTGCGATGACGGCAATGTGTGCACCACCGACTCGTGCAATCCCGCAACCGGCTGCGTCAACACCGCGATCAACTGCACTGACAATAATGCCTGCACGATCGATTCCTGCAACCCGACAACCGGGTGTGCATACTCGCCGCTTCCCGTTTTCAGCGACAACAATCCGTGTACAGACGATTCCTGTGATCCGGCAACAGGTGCTCCTGTATATACCAGCAACACGTCGCTGTGCAATGATGGTCTCTTCTGCACATCGAACGACACCTGTTCCAACGGCGTCTGCGTTGGCGGAGCCGATCCTTGTACAGGAAACACGGCTTGCAATGAGGCCACCGATCATTGCGACACTGTCTGTCAAAAGACCGCCCTCATCCGTGGCGGAGGACAGAGCCCGAACAACGTGGATCTGCAGATACAAACTTTGTTCACGGTGACCAATGATGGTTGTGTTCTTGGTTCCACAACAGGCACGGTAACCGTTAGTGTCGGTTCGGTTGTTTCGGTCGACTGCCATCAGGGGAAAGGACCGAATGCCACAAGCGGAACATGGAACGGCGTTGCCATTCCAAAGGATACACCCTTGAGCATAGTATGTCCGACCGTAGGAGAGGCTGGCAAACTGGTTATTACCAACAAGGACGCGGCAGGCGGTAAAGACACGGACCGCGTGACCATCCTGGTTCAGTAACGACGCAGCAATAGGTTGGTTTCATTACATTGTAACATTGCCGCGGGCAATCATCCAACAGCAGCTGATTTCACCGTGACCGTTGTAAAGGCGGTTGATGTCAACGGGACTTCGATCGCCGTGACGGTAGGGAATACCGTGGACATACAGTAAATCAGCGAACTGCCGTTCAATACCCATTATGGTGCTTCGACTGGGCTCGGCAGGGTGTTCAGCGCGAACGGAAATTCAATGACTGCAATATAAGCACGGATCACTCTGGGTTTGTCGTGGGGCGCGAGTTATTTGTGCAATTGGTTCACAGGTAATTAATAAGGCCGAAGGGATCATTCTCCTTCGGCTTTATTGCATCATTCAGGTATTTCTTCCGCTAACTTTTCAATATCTTCTCCGCCGCGATCTGCGCTTCGTGCACGCAGTCGCCGATACCGATTCCCTTGTATGAGCAGCCGATGAGATGAAGTCCCGGATGTGTCGCAATCATCCTGTCCAGGACCGCGATCTGCTCAAGATGTCCGACCGTATATTTCGGCATCCCCTTATACCAGCGGTAGACTTTTGAGAACCGGGCATTCGCCTTGATGCCGAGGACTGTGTCCAGCTCCTCGAGCACCATCTTGACCATGCCCGCGTCATCGAGTTCATGCACCAGCTCTTCGTGGTGGCCGCCGCCGACGAAGACGCGGATCATGATCGTGTCGTCGGGAGCGCGGTAGGACCACTTGATCGAACTGTAGGTGGCCGCGTTGATCCGCCTGCCCTCGACACGGGGGACGATGAAGCCGAAGCCTCTGAGCGGGACCCTCACGTCTTCCTTCTTGAACACGATCGAGACCGTGGCTGACGAGGACCATTCGGTTTTGTTCATCTGCGCAGCGAGGCTTGTGTCGAATCCCCTGACCATCTCCGCGGAGTCATACGCGGCCGAGGCCATCATGACGTGTTCCGCTTCGAGCGTCCCGCCATTTTCAAGAATCACCGCATATCCCTTGCCCTTCGGCTCAACAGCCCTGACCCCTGCGTTCAGCCTGATCGATTCCCGGCCAAGAAGGTCCGCGCAGGCCTGCGGCAGGGCCTGCATGCCGTTCCTGAAGCTCATGAAGTAGGTCATCTTCGGCGCGTCATGCCCGGGACGTGGCGGCCCGCTGAGGGTTGCATGAGGACGGCTCTTCATGGCAGCGATCATGCCGAGAATAAGACTGCCGCTCTTCTGCTCCATATGCACGAAACGCGGGAATGTCGCGAGGACGCTCATGTTGTCAGGATTCGAAGTATGGATGCCGGCGACGAGAGGCTCGGCGATCTTTTCAAGACATTCACGGCCGAGCCTGCGCGTCACAAAGCTTGCAAGGCTTTCGTCGTCACGCGATCTTCGTTTCGGGATGAACAATTCCATGCCCATGCGGACCTTGCCGGGCCACGAGATGAGGTGAGATTTTGCCATGGGCCAGAACGAGGTCGGGACCATGAGCATTACGCCCTCGGGCAGGGAGTGGAGCTTTTTGCGTGAGTAGATGAATGTTCCCTTGAACTGGTCATTCGAGGGGAGCATCTCGGGCTCGAGACTGAGATGACGCGCGAGGTTTACGGTCCATATCTTCTCCGGAAGAAAACTGTCAGGCCCCCCCTCGATGAGAAAATTATCATGCTTCTCGGTCAGTATCTTCCCGCCGATGCGATTGTTCTTTTCGAGCAGCAGGACGTCCATGGTCTTGCTGTAGGCCTTGGCCCCGGATTTGAGGTGGACGGCAGCCGCCAGGCCGGCGATGCCCCCGCCTATAATGATGACTTTCGGCATGTATATCCTTTTTTTACCATAAAGACCCCAAGACACAAAGAAAAAATACAGCAACTGTTCAAGTCAAAATATTATCCGCAGATTACGCAGATTTCACAGATTAATGAAACCCGAATTGTGTTTTAAAATCTGCGTCCATCTGCGAAATCTGCGGATAAAGGTTTTTCTCTGATGTAACGCTTTGTTAGTTCAGATGCGCTGAATAGTTACAAAAGACGTACACTTGTTTTGCGTCGCTTCTTCGCGGTGATGACGTTAGTATACTGCTTTTCTTACAATATCCGCCAGGGCTTTGATAAAGAGCGGCGAGGTGTTCAGCGACTCCGCACGTTCAAAGGTGAGACCCAGTTTTTCGGCGTGAGCCCGGTGCACGATATCAATATCATACAAGGTCTCCATGTGGTCGCAGGTGAACCCGATGGGCACTTCGAGCACGGCTGCGCAACCTTCTTGGGCGATGCTGTCCAGCGTGGGCTCCACCTCGGGTTGAAGCCACGGTTCGGTCGCCCGCGCACCCTTGCTCTGCCAGGCAATACGCCAGTTTTTTATTCCGCTCTGGTTGACGACGAGGCTGACGGTTTCTTCAACCTGTTTCCGGTAGGGGTCGCCTGCGTTGATGTAGCGAACGGGAATGCTGTGGCTCGTGAAGATGATCGCGACCCGGTCCCGCTGAGCTTCTGGAAATCCGGCAAGTCCTGCCCGGACCTTTTCAGCCCACGAGTTGATGAAGAGGGGATTGTCATGCCAGCTCGGGATAAAGAGCGGGCAGGTTTCTCCGCTTCCCAGTCCTTCACAGGCGCTCTTGTACGCGCCGGTCGTGACCTCCGTTGCAAAGGGCGACAGGGAGAGTGCGATGACGCGTCGCGCGCCGTCTGTGATGGCCCGATCGAAGGAGTCGGCTACCGTCGGCTTTGAGTACCGGAAACCTTCATATACGCGATAGTTTCCGCCGAGTTCTTTTTCAAGCGCGTTGGCCTGGATCTTTACCATCCCGGGGAGCGGCGATCTGCCGCCGATGAGCTTATAGCGCTCGATAACGGCCTGCACAACGGGAGGCGGCGCAGGTCTTCCCATGAAGGCGGTCATGAATGGTCCGACCTCGTCGAGAGACCGGGGTCCGCCAAGGGCGATGAGTATGATTGCCGTGTGATTGGACATGGTAAAAGCTGGGGTCAGGGTACAGGGTCCGGGGTCCGGTGTCCGGGAAATTCTTTAACCCTGAACCCTGGCTACTGGACCCTTGACCCTGATATGGTTGACAGTTGTCAAGGAAAAAACAGTTTCCCCGCCCCTCCGTACAAAAGGGATGATATCAGTTATTGCTCCAGGGCATAACCAGAGACGGGACCTATCGGCGACGATTGATCA
>Ga0265292_1000923_pt1 | contig 30986 bp, 21 predicted proteins | sample Munlanlewell296A_FD_189080 | JGI IMG/M metagenome (GOLD analysis project Ga0265292, IMG submission 189080) | Leachate microbial communities from a municipal landfill in Southern Ontario, Canada - Leachate well 296A | ecosystem: Engineered > Solid waste > Landfill > Unclassified | place: Canada... | reverse complement strand
CGCTTTTTAATCTCCCACAAACATATTTAACCCAAGCCATGTGCATTAATGATGTTAACACACCAAAATGATACAGTGAACCTTTTGGAACAAATAAACAAGTATCTCCTATAATATATTTTGAAGAAAAAAACCCCATTGGGATGTATTTCCGGTTTTCACTTGAAACTCGTGGAATCAAAATATAATCGGTATCAGGTTGTCTGTTTTCTCCGAAAAGAGTCGGGTATACCGAAAGCTTATTTGTTGCTTTTCTCGTACTTTTTGCCCTATGTTGTCTAACACCTTCAACTCTTTTTGCTACTTCAGTTAATTTTCTTAAATCTGCCGGGTTAGCATTTATAAACCATAAACACCAACGTTTTTCACCATTTAGATACTCGTCAGCACTCAACAAAGGTTTAATATATGTTTTTGCTTCTGGTTCAATATTAAGTAATTCATTTTTCTCATTGTCAGAAAGAAGTAAAAACCCGCCATCATTAGGCATGCTCCCAAATGAAATATCGGGAACATTACATATCGGTTTACTTCTTTTCAGAATAGTTAAGTCCTTACCTTCTACCAAATAAGGATTAATATTCTTTACTTTCAACTCATGTGGTTCGCCTCTGATATCATCATATTCGTAAATAAGTTTATCGGAAATATCGAAGTTTGCAAATCCTATAATAACCACATGAACTGCAGCATTACCTTTTGCTTCATTTCCCCACTTAAAAGTACGATGTGCAAAATGTATTTTTATGTTGTAGCGGTTAAACAATTCGTTCCACAATATTCCAATCTGCTCGCCTTGCGCAATAGAATTGGTTGATACAAACGCAACCCGTGTTAAAATACCAATGTCAAGGTTTGCCATATTATGTTTATGAAGATACTGCGCTGCTTTTATATACCATGCAGCAACATAATCAAGAACTCCTGCACCAGAGACACCGTTAAAAACAAGTTCCATATCACTTTTTTGTGCAACGTTTTGGAGTTGTTTTCCAATAAACGGAGGATTTCCCAAAATATACGAAAGTTGGTTACCAGGCACTATTGTTTCCCAGTCAGTTTGCAATGCGTTTCCATGAACAATATTAGCGGCTTTCTTTAAAGGCAACCTAACAAAGTATAGGCCGAACTCGGCACTCACCGCCATATTCATTTGGTGGTCTATTAACCACATCGCAACCTCTGCAATACGTGCTGGGAATTCTTCGTACTCAATTCCATTCATCATATCAACATCCAACAATATGATATCTTTAACATTAAAAAGGTTTTGATTTTTTGTACCGAGTGACTTTAAGATCTTGATTTCCAGCAACCGTAATTCTCTATAAGTTATTACAAGAAAGTTCCCACACCCACAAGCAGGGTCAAGGAATCTAAGTTTGCTAATTTTCTTATGAAATTCTATAAGTTTTTTTGGACTTTTCTTTATCGATTCGTATTCTGCCTGTAGTTCATCAAGGAACAGAGGTTTTATTAGCTTTAGTATGTTCTTTTCACTGGTGTAATGCGCTCCGATATTTCTGCGTTCTTTGGGATTCATCACGCTTTGAAACATTGAGCCAAATATAGCAGGTGATATTTTGCTCCAATCAAGTTTGCAACAGTCTAATACCAATTGTCGCATTTCAGAATCAAATGACGCCGGCGGCAACCGTTCTTCAAACAATTTACCGTTTACGTATGGGAACGCATTTAATTGTTCGTCAATATTTTTTAACCGTTTATCTGAAGGTGTGTTCAAAACACAAAACAATTCGTCTAGTTTTGATGCGAGGTCGCTACCGTCAATGTTTGTACGTTGTTCAATAAAACTATTGAATATACCTTTTTCAAAAATGGTTGTATCGTCTGAAAATAAACAAAATAGTAGCCGTACCAGGTAAACTTCTAGAGGATGCCCTGTATACCCAACTTCTTTAAGTTTGTCATGCAATTTACCCATTACTTCAGCAGCTTTTATGTTCACAGGATCTTGTTCTTTGAAAACGCGCTTTTCATAGCCCGCGATAAAGCCGAAATGTTGAACATTTTTTACAAAATCGGATAATTTGAACTCTATAGTCTTCCCTTCGTCAAGGTCATATAACCTAAATTGCTGGAAGTTACAGACAAGGATGTATTGAGGCAATTCATCTTCTGTTAGCCCGGGAAAATACTCAATTGCCTGTTGATAAGCCCGGTTAAGGTCTTTACCGGATGATTTATGTTCTATAAGTAGGACTTTCTTCCAAAGCAGGTCAACATATCCATCTTTGCGGTTACCTTTTGTGATTTTAGTTTCAAATGTGGCAACGCGCCGGCGAGAAATTCCAAAAACGTTGAAAAACGCATCCCAAAACGATTTTGCTTCTGCATCTTCGCTTGTTTCATTTTCCCATTCTTTAGAAAACTTTATTGCGCGATCTTTTATTTCGTTCCAACTTAACGGCATAGCTTATCTTTCATATGCGAATTTCGATGATACTGATTTAATATAGGTCTCAAAATGGTTTTGCATAAACTCCTAACGTTTATAATTGCCTTTCTAAACTGTTCTATTATTCATTATACTTTTTGATTGGTGTTTCTTCAACACGGATAGCTGGTCGGGTATATCGTACCGGGTGGCTCGGGGTGTATGTGTCGGCGTGTGAGCGGGATTACGGATTTATAATCAACCTTATCAACTCTTCAATTGAGAGCTTTAGTTCTTGAGAAGTAAATCCGCCATTGATTGTATTTTCAGGATGATGAATTGAATTTCTAATAAAAGTCATTAATGTCACATCTTCGGGCTTTTGAACTTGACCACTTGCTATTTTGGCCCATTTCTTAGATTTTATAATGTTCTTGCTTACAAAATATGTTTCAACTTGGTCTATGTTATACTTTTGCTGTGTTTCCTGTAAATGCCCGTAAAGCTCATTGTGAAATTCAATTGTTGGTAAATTATACGCGGAATAATTTATTTCACCCCAAGACGGACTCCATGGAAATATTCCAAATTGCGATCCAGTATTTGCTACCGAAATACCACTGTTAGTATGTTGGGTTATCAGTAATTCAATTTTGGGGTTTCTTAAACAATTTTTAAAAAAATATGGGGAGTGGGTGGATATAAATACTTGATTTGTCTGTGAAATATCAATGAGATATTGAACAAATATTTCTTGCAGACGGGGGTGTAAATGAAGCTCCGGCTCATCAATCAATATAACGATCTTTTCTTTGGAGAGAGTGGCAAGTGTTTCTAGGAAGAGAAGAGAGATTATCATTTCTATTCCTGAACCAAGAGTTGTGACAGACAAATCAAGATTTTTAAATTTTTGAGAAAGAAAAGCACTATCAAATGGGGCATTGCCATCAATAAACGAAAGATCAATTGTATCAACTTCAAATTTCTTTAGTTTTCTATTGAGATCCTCAAAACACTTTTTCATTGAAACATCGTCAATCCTATCAACTATTTCTTTTTCAAAAGCGTTTTTCTTCGAAAAAAAGCATTCTTCTACTTCGGAATTTGCTTCTTCTCGGACACTTTTCGCAAATCGCCAATTGTAATCATCAAAAACAGATGAAGCCGAGGAATTATATCCTCGTTGCAATTGCTTCCCCCTGCTTTTTCCAAAATAAAAACTTTTTGTAAATCCCTCTAGTATAACTTGAGATAAAGATAAAAGTCTTTCGTCGAAATGATACTTTGTTCCAGTTCCTCTTATTATTTCCCATCCTTTCTCATTATCTTTTGGTCTGCTCGGAATAACATAATGAGATACTACTACGATATCCGAAAACGCCTTCCCATTAGCGGCGCGCGATCTTTTTTTTATTTCCAAATAAATACCGTTGCATTCAATACTTTGAGTTATATATCCATCCGGCAAATTAGCGGTAAATACTGAATCAAAATCAATTTTGATAATAATTGAATCATCCGACCCATTATTGAAATCTGTATGTTTAATTTTTCCCGACAAAAAATAAGGAGAAAAAGCAAAATTTATTGCTTCAATAATAGAAGTTTTACCTGTTCCGTTGTTCCCAATAAATAGAGATAAATCTTTTGCATTAAAAGAAATCTCTTGAATAGATCTAAAATTCTTAATTGATACTTTTGAAATATTCATACATTACAATCCTAAAACTTCCCGATCATATATATCTTTTTGATTATCACTCCATATTCCTATTACCCAGAGATTATTACAATATATTATCAGAATATATTTATTTCTTCCCGAGGATCCTAAAAACTTTTGTCCCGCAGTCCGTGCATACGCCTTTCATGGCTTTCATCCCGTTTTTCATCACGACTTCCGCGCCGTCTTTTATTTCGACTTCTTTTTTGCATTTCATACATCTGCCTTTGGTCATTGTGGGGCTCCTTCTCAAAATATCGGTCAATTATGGTTTCACGAATCTTCCATATCTTCCATTCGTTTTCAAATGTTTAAGTCTTTGGGTGGTTTAAAACCTGTACGGATTTTCTATTCTATATCAATTCTTTCGTAAATTTCTTGATCCATTTTAATAATTTATTAACTTCATCGGGATTTTTGGAATTGGAAGTTGTAAATTTATCTATTTCATTATGAAGTTTTGTTATCCTTAACATAACAATAAGCCATCTATATTTTACAAAGTAAGTAAGGAAAGACTTTGCAGCTTTCCGGAGTAATATTTCATTATGAATGTTGGTGTCTACGACATAGCCACATTCTTCTCCAATAAATCTATCAATTTTAGCTAAGTCTTTTTGATCCAAAGCTTTCCATAAATTATATTTAGTAATTGTTTCGCCCCCGATAGAACATATTAAGTGATCCAAAAAACTATAATCATTCTTTTCTATCGGAACTTCATAACCACTTGATAATATCCATTTAATCTGTTTTTTTGTCATTTTACCTCCAAATGCAAAATAACCAATTATTTTTAACATCTCATATTGATCCGGTCTGTAATTTTATTTACCGTCAATAGTATTATACAATACCTAGGTTAATTTTCAATATTAGTATGGGGCAGTTTTTGAGGTTATTTTTCATTCATCCCGTTATCACCCAATACCCGGACTTGTCAGAACCCTCGCGGCGCAAAAAACCCTTTTCTTTTAATTTTGCAATATTGTTTTCTACCGCTGTCGAACTTAATTCCAGCTTCCCTGCAATCTCAACGATGGTCGCAAATTTGTTTTTTGTTATAAACTCGAGAATCCTGACTTGGTTTACACCCAACCTTACACCCAACCTTACACCCAACTTTTCTACTAACCCACCCGTCTTATCTTTTTCTATAGATTCCTTAGCTTTTGCCGGCCTCTCAAACTCGATAAAAAAGAACTCGTCGCTTGATATTTTGGGAAATGGCAGGCCTGCTGCTTCCATGCTTTCCCGAATTCGTTTAAATCCTGACCCCATGCGTTCAGATCTATGCAGACGAGCGAAGAGGTCCGCGATCAACTCATTACGCCTGACTGAAAGCGCACCCAGCTTATCTTGACTCATGCCTGCCGGAAATCCGCCAGGATTCTTGATAATTACCTTATCGTCATGGACTTCAACCATGATACTGGTACCGCGAACACTGTAGTCACGGTGAATAATTGCGTTGGCTACTGCTTCTCGCAAAGTCTCAAGCGGAATCTCATAGCTATCTCTTCTATCCAACCCTTTTATTTCTGTCCTAATACTTAAGTGCCTCTTTAAGAAAATCAACGCCTCCTGATACTGCGTCCACAGATCCTCCTGAATATCTTTGCGGTCGAGAATATCCAAACGATTCGTCCCTTTGAAAGATACCAAAATAGTCTCACACTGAACGATAAAACGCCTGGGGTCGCGCGCAAAGAAAAGCACTCCGGCATTCTTTATACCGCTTTTAGTGGCAAGGTTAAGGCTGGTAAGAACATCCTGGGGATCGATTTTATTAATAGTGATACCGGCTTCTTTAAAAAATATCTTAATCTTTTCCTTCGAAATGTCGTCCCAAGAGATGTCCCTGCAAATGCGTTCTTCATACGAAATCGCGTTAGCATTTTTAAACAAAGTTCCAACTTCTTTTTGAGTCATCTTCTGTGTGACTGCGTCGAGCCTACGAAAATAACCCGAAGAACAGCTATATGGTTTTTCATCGCCTTCAGGAATTTCGATTACTATCGCTTTGCCAACTTGCGAAACCTTGGGAATTGTAATATGCGGTTCGCAGTTTCTGGCAAGCGATAAAACTTCAGCTTTCATCTGATTTGTAAGTTGCTCATCTAGGACTTTTCCTTTATCATCAACTCCAAGGATAATTAATCCGCCCTTACTGTTTGCCAGGGCCACAATATCCCGGTCAATTTTGGGAGTATACTTTTCTTTAAACTCTACCGTCAACCCTTCGCCTTCTGCAATCAGCAAGTTCAGTTCATTTATTTTCATATCCTAACCAATCCTTTAAAGCTATTTATTTTCAGTTTTATACTAGTAGCTTTCCAATATTATTCTAATGCATCCACCCGCAACATTTTTTGTATTTCTTCCCGCTGCCGCACGGGTATGTTACGGCCAATTTTGACGCATTTATTTGCATTTAACACTAAGAATATAGTTTCCTCACCATTATTGATTATTGCCTAATCTCTCATCTTAAATTACCGACGATGATATTGTACAAGACCCTATGTTAATATTCAATAATAAACTTGGACAAGTAAAGATGCTAAAATGTAGTTTTACTCCTAAATGTATAGTTTTGCATATCATTCAACAACATATCTATCTTTAAGATAGGTTAACCATAATAGATAATTATATTTTGGATTTAATGATTTGCCTGCAGTATACTGCTCCCATCTAAGATAATAGCAAAAAAATGTGTCCAGGTTAGTAAAAAGACAAATCCTATGGGGATTTAACCCTATATATGCAATTTTACCTAAGGTTCGAAATTGTGCTACAACCTGTAGCACAAATACCATGGGGCTTAACGGCACTGCAAAAATATATTTCTAATAACAAATATACGGATTTACCCAATGTTACCCTTTACAGTATACGTTTAACTACCAAAGTAAACGTATTATTATCAAACGGTTTAGGTAAAACCGTGTCTATTTGAAGATCCACTAAACATTTAAATAGTTCTTCAGTAGGTTCAGAACTAACAACCATTATCTTGGTATTTTTGGTGTCCGGATTGTTTCTAATATGCTGGCAAATCGCAAGTCCGTTGCAGCCGGGCAAATTAAAGTCTGTAATAACTAGGTGCGGTTGAAAAGCTGCTATCTTTTGTATAGCGTCTAGTCCGTTATAAGAAACTTCTATTTCTAGTATAGGGTCAATTCTTTTTAAAAGGCGGAAGATAAGTGTGACAATCTGTTTTTCATCGTCTATAACTAATATTCTGGGTACTCGCTGATGTTCCATATTAAACCACCTTCAGCCCCATAAAAAGTGGGGCGCATATCAAATACCAGCAACATACTACTGAAACCGGTACCGACTGCCACCCCAAAACAGCGAGCAACAACCAAGTCCTTAGTAGTATGTTAGCCGCCTATAGCGGCTTTAAGGATTAGCCAAAACTATTTAAATGTTATCCCGGTTTTAACGAGATTTGTAAATATATTAGTTATAAAATAGTAAATAGTCAACTTTTTTGTATCCAAGTTATTATAAATCAATGGGCATAGTGCTGCGTTTTCAAGAACGGGAATAAACGCAGTTGTATCATCGTGATATGTCAATTATTATTCAACTATTTTTTAGACCTTGACTATTACTTCCCAGCGACCCAGTTTACTTGATCCGGACCATTGTATTTTCCCTGCTTTAGTCAATTTTCTTATATGATATTTCATGCCATCAACAGTCATGTTAAATATTTTTGCAAGTTGTTCTTTTCTAGTCTCGGGATTGCTCTTGATATAATCCAAAATCGCGTCCTCAGTTTTAGGGGTAGTAGTTCTCTTTTTACTACCCTCAATTGGATATATTTGATTTTTACATACTTCATAATCCTATTGTGAATAAATCAATGCATCCGCCCGCAACACTTTTTGTATTTCTTCCCGCTGCCGCACGGGCACGGGTCATTACGACCTACCTTACCCGTGTTTGAAATTATATTTGGTACCAATCCCGCAAATTGTCCCAACCAAGCTATAGCGCCAGGTGTTTTTATCCAGCCGCGATAATAATTCAACACATACTCCTTCGCTTCGTCTTCACTTCCAGAAGTATAGTAATCTGACATTGTTTCAATATCCATCTTTGTATTGCCCAAAAGATATTTTATGACATTATTATTAATTTTTACTGCTTCAACCAATTTCTGTTTTGATTCACCGCTTGGTCCTGTTGTGATAAAAGATATAAGTGCTTTGGAATACATCCATTCCACGCTTGAATCATCAGCGTATATTTTCGATGCTAATAAACGCTTAATTTCGTCATATTCCCCTGTTTCAAACAATTCAGACAATAACAAGTACCGGACGCCTTGGTTATCGTTGGGGTTTAGCTTGAGCATATACCTGTATGTTTCAATACCTTTCTCAACATTTCCTCGCTCCACAAGTTCCTGCGCATATCCCAACAACGCACGCATGTACGGACGGGTCTCTGTGATTCCCCAAAAACTACCGGTATGCGTTTTGAAGAATTCCGCACCCAACGCGCGTTTCCCTGCCTCTATCCCTTCTTCGTAATATTTTAACCGTTCATCAGAATTCTTTGCTTTTTCCTCCGCCAACAATACATATGCATCCGCACAATCTTTGGATATTTTCAACACGTCTTGCGCCAGTTTTATACGTTCCTTTTTATCTTCAGTATCAAAGGCTTTGTACATAACAATTTGCGCTTCCTCAATTTTTGTTTTGGGTGAGTATGCCGACATGTCCTGGGTTTTCATTATCGTGTTCAAATACTCTTTGATTTCAGATTCCTTATTAAATTTCTTCTGTTCAAGTAAATGACCGATTTTGAATGACGTTATTTCAAGAGCGCGGCGGTCAGGTAATCTCTTGGGTATAGGTTTCGACGCTGGTTTTTTTGCTTGTTTTCTAACATGTATTTCTAATTGTTTGTAATATTTTTCCCAACTACCACGAAACTCTGAGTACGGCTTTGATATCTCCGGATATTTGAGTTTACCAGTATCTAATTCTTCAACAAATTCTTTCAGATCAATAACATCTCTATCATCTTTATCTGCGTTGTTGATATACTCTTGTATTATAGGCAATACTTCTTTTATCCTGTGTTTAGGCGCTACGCCGGCCAAGGGAGTAAACCATATCAAGTTGGGATGTTTTAGCGTAGATAGATACCATGCTTTGTACTTATTCATATCTACATAATGGAATGCATCAAATAAGTAATGATACGGCGCGTCTATGTTTGCGTTCAACATTTGGTTAACGGTTTGTATTATTTGTTCTATTACAAAATCAGTATACTTTTTTGATAATAAGCCTAAAACATAGTCATACTGGTCGTACAAGTGGTCAATATTTCTGTCTTCCGTAAATATCCCTATCACCGGACCAATCAATGTTTTATCCAAATGCGCTTCTGCTACAATTCCCCACCATAGCGGAGTTGCCGACAAATCGTCAATTTCCTTGTCATAATAATATTCATCATGAATATGGCTGATAGAAAACAGGATTTCGCTTAAGATTTCTTTAGTTGTAGGCTGGTTTCTTAAAAACCGAATGGCTTCAAAGGGTACATGCTCGGTTTCGGTGTTAAGGATTTTAACGGCTTCTGCCACAGAATTAATCGTACCTGTCATACCGCTAAGCTCCTCCCTTTAAATTATTATTAATTTAATGTTTAAATTATATCTTGCGTTATGAATATTGTCAATTTTATCTATGCAGGGATTAACACTATTTATTAAGAAGCTCAATTATAATTTGGGCTGTCTATAAACGCTTGTTTATGCCTATTTCGAAGAGCTTATCAGCAAGTGATTTTATATACTCATAATTCTCTAATTTATCAATGAATCTCTTAGGAATCGCGTTTATCCCGTTGTAAGCGCCGCTCAAAGCTCCTGCGATTGACGCGATGCTGTCAGCATCCCCGCCGTTGTTTACAGCGTTTAGCACAGTTTTTTCAAAATCTTCCGGGCTCTTTATAAAAGCATATATTGCCGCAGGAACAGCCTCTAAAACATATCCGCTGTTTCCTATTTGTTTGATTCCTCTTTCATAAGAAATATTTTTTAATGCAATTAGCTTTGATAATCTGTTAGCTACCCCATCTTTGTTAAACTCCTCATCGCATTCTTCCTTGTTTCTTCTTACAAGCTCAAAATGGCCTACGTAATTTTCAATTGATTTCAGATAATCATCAACATTAAGATCATCGCAATTTTTCAGATAAACTACGCTTGCAGCAACTGCCAAAGTTCCGGCGGCAGCTTTGTAATCATCATGAGTAATTCTTGTTGAAATTTCGCAGTCTGACATAAGCGAGCTTTGGGAGCCATGATCTTTGCAGCCGCTGTATAATCCTAACGGCGCCGCTCTCATTGCAGCTCCGACGCCCTCTGCACGATAAACTCCGCTTTCTTCAGTGCTCTTTCCCTTGGATAATTTTCTGCATGCTTCCCTGCAGGTTGGGCCTAGAGATCGAAATTCTCCTTTTTTATAAAATTCGCTAAGTTTTGATGCGAAATCCTTTGAACGGTATATCCTTTGGTCTAATATAGACTCGGCTAAAATCACAGTTAACTGAGTATCGTCAGTATACTGCCCTGGATTGAAATTATAAAAGGGGTGTTTTGGCAGAGCCTTCACATAATCAGTGACTCTTCCATAATTCGCTTTTATCTCTTCTCTAGTCAAAAATTCCAAAGGTGCTCCCAAAGCATCGCCTACTGCTCCGCCGACCAAGCAGCCTTCAAATTTTTCCTTTAAACAATAATTTATCATTTAATTTATTTCCGAATTCTTACATACATTTTTCTTTAACTCCTGGCAATTTACTGTTTATTTCATCTGCTACACATCTTCTCACTTAATACTATTTTCTTTTTCCACTTCTTTCGCACGCTTTTCTACACGTTTCATGAGGTCTAGAATTTCCTTCTTCACCGGCTTCCATACTTTTTCTGTTAAAATTTTTGCTTGTGCCAGATTGGTTAATATTTTGTTTTGGTCTTCAACGATTTTCCCGAGATCGCTGTTTTTTTGTTCCAACTGCTTGACATTTTTCGCAAGCTCTCCGTTTTGCTTCTTAAGTTCAGCATTTTCATTTTTAAGCTGAACAATTACTTTGTTTTCACTCACCTTAGTTTCATCTGCAAAAACCGGGGTTCTTGGGCTTAACACGGTACAGAATGTTATAACGCTAAACAGTAAACATACGACAGGATTAAGGCAATTTAATTTCATAGTTTTATCCTCATATAATCATCTAATTCTTATTTTGATATTATATATTTATTGCGGTCCCTGCTAACAAAATATTTGCTTATAAAATGGCGGTAACATTTTGAATTTAACAAATATTTATCAATCACGTTTATGTAGAACAGATTTTGCCACTTTGAACACTACTTTTTGAATTGCGTCATTACCTGCTTCATTTACATCACGGCCTATGCCGGTCACTTTTTCTACTGTGCTAAATACTACTGCAGAGTTGGAGTCGTCCACTTTGGATATTTTTGCATTCATCACTGCTGATACTGAACACAAATTCAATGTAGTTTTATTGTTTAACTTTATTACCCCATTGCTTCCTGTCAATATAGAACATATCATCAAATACCCTACTTTCCCTTTTAATTCGGCACTGGAAAGGTTTAAATCGGGGCCGTATTCATCCAATGTTGCTATTTCATATTTTGATCCGCTAAGTTCTTTTATTAACAATGACTCAGCCAAACGGTATCTTTCACCGGAACTTTCGACGTAAACTAACAATGTATTCTGTATTTTAATATCTCTTATAATTTGTTCTATTTCGGCTTTAGGTACCGATGACAATATCCAAGCTTTGTAATACGTCGAATAATCTTCCGAATCCCAATATTTTTCTATGTACCACTCGGTTGACTTGCAAAACCTTATATAAGCTTCCGAACTTAGCTCTTCTTCACCCATCTCATTTATTGTTGGATTAACAATATCACCTGATTGTCCAAATCGTGTTTTTACTCTTTTTGTTACTTCTTTATAATTTACACCGACATAATGCGCCATCCGTTTTATCGCATTCATCTCTGCATCTGTACGCACATCTTGTTCCGCTAACACTTTTTCGCCCGATACTCCCACAAAAAACAGGTACTCTATTCCATTAACTGTTTTATAACTCGGTTCATTGTATAACCAAGCAGGCACCGAGTCTGCACTTTTCCATACCTCTTTGATTTCAGCAGATAGCATTATGGGACAAAATAGAATGATAAATATAATCTTTAACGTGTTAATAATTAGTCGATGATACATATAAATTACGGCAGTGGAAATACTTTATTGGATCTCCACTGCCGTGTTAATCTCGTACTTTCTTATTGATTAGCCTTGAATCCTTGCGCTTTCATTTTATTGAACACTTCAATAGTATCATCAAATTGCTGTTTCGCTTTCTGTACACTCACCTGATCACGCTGTTTTTTCATATCTTCAATTTGATTATCCAAAGCATCCTTGTATGCCCCCTCAGCCTCATTGATAGGGAATTTTGACAATACGTACGCTTTCCAGCTATCTTGTTTTAGGTTATTTGTATATTTTTCAAAGTACCATTTGCTTGGTTTTACACGTTTTGTCAAAGAACCGGCTAAAAAGTCTTCTACACCTTGTGTTGCTTTACTCGGGTCGATATAATCGCTGGACGATCCCGTTCTGGAAATATAGGTCTTATATTCTTCACTGAAAAACGAACCGAGATATCGTACTACTTCTCTAATCGCGAACTCGCCCGCACTTTTTCTAGCATCCTGTTCTGCCGCCATTTTTTCTTCTGATACTCCTACAAACGACAAAATACCACCTTCAGCTTCGGGAACATTTACTGTCCATTCCGGCCGGGGTGTTTGCGACGCCCAAATCGGTTTTTCAGTTGAAGACCCGGGTATTGATGTGTTTAGCACGGTTTTCCCGCCACAACCATACATTGCCACTGATAACACTGCTAACAACATTAGAAAACGCTTCATTTTCTTTTTCCTCCTCTACTAGATTTATTATTCGCCGTCCCGGATTTTGGTTTACTGTCTTTTCTCACCTCCCTCCGGTCTGCGTTAAAGTACAGATTTCTTGCGCTAACCGTCCCGACAAACGGTCAATGAAATCCGTATTATTTTCATTTTGTTTTTGTGTTTCCTGAATACCGATCTTGCTTCCTCCGGTTTTCACGTCAACCATGTCTATATTAATTACATACAAACCATTTTCCTGGCTTATCTTGCCAAACGCTACCATTCCGGCAGATACCAGATTGCCTATTTCCTGTGCGGTTCTCCTATCATAAATACCGTTATTAAGTTCAATTTGCTTTTCTACCGCTACTTTGAGACTCTCATCTCGAATCAAAGTTAAAACACAACTTTTTTGTGCTTTTAATGAAGTATCTAAATAATTAGTCAGACGATAACACAGTTTTTCTGTATCCATAAAATTTACCGGGATAAAATCGGGGATTGCTATTTGCCTTAACCGTTCAATTTCGGTTATTATTTCATTAACTTCCTCCAACGATTTTGCTGCTGCTTGGTTTTCTGGTTCATATTTCAGTACTTCCTCAAAACATTTTTTGGCTTCATAATACTTGTTTTTGTTATAAAACAAATCTATGCCGTTTTTTTGTTGTACATCGATTTTTACTATCACATTCTGCAGCTCGTTTATTCTGTTTATTATTTCTACATTGATTTCGTTGACATAAGCTATTTCTTTTGTCAAATGTAGGATTTTTAGATTCTCGACGTTTATGCCCTTGCACTGCTTTATTGCCTTATTGTAATTGTTTAACGCATCACGTTTTTTCCCGGAAACATAATTAGTGTCTGCTGTTTGTTCATATGCTTTAATCTGCGATATTATTTGGCGTATTCGAATTATTTCTCTTCGTATATCGTCCATTTGTTCTGTGCGTTCCGGGCCAAATCCAAAACTCAAAGTAAACCTATGGCTTAAACTTAATTCGTGATACAATATCGCATAATCTAAACGCCAGTTCTTCATATTTATACCCAGCCCGCCGGTAAGTTTGTTTTCTGTGTCATAGCCTACACAAACACCTAATATGTTGTACTCGTATTCTATCCCAAGACCATACATCAACGGTAAGCCGAGTTTATATGTCACACCGCCGCTAAGATTGAGTCTCACGGGGTCGTCAAGTTTTATTCCCAACCCCGTTGTTATCCCCATTGGGATTGATTCTGTGCGCGTAGGCCAGTCTAGATTTGTGCTTATGTCAGAAACATTCATTCCCAGCGATAATATTGGGAATGGTAACCACAACAATCCTATGTCTGCGCCTACACTGGACGCCGTATCGTTTGCAAAGTACCTGGACATGTGTTTCAGGGTTACTCCAAACATCAGGTTTTCGTTTCGAGCATATGATAACGCCACGCCGTACAATACTGTTTTATCTGAATATGTGGTTCCGGTTAAGGCATTGGTATTGTCTCGTTCAATAATGTTACTTGACGCTAACTGCGAACCTAATACTCCTACGGTTAAATAATCACTCTCTGATATTATTATTGGTAACACAAATGTGCCAAGCTGATATGCTGTATCTTCAAACAATGCCACATAAGACAGCTGCAGTGTTTTCTGCTGAACTTGTGTAATACCTGCCGAATTGAATAACAGCGCAGCGCTGTCATCCGCTAACGCTACGTAGCCAGGGCCAAACACCAAAGTACGCGCTGTACCGATTACTGCGGTATATCCAGCTGTACCTCCTGAAGTAGTTACATCTTCAGCAAATAATATTTTGGTTGTTAAACTACACCATAAAACCAACATCGCAGTACAGTAACTTTTCATTACCCCTCCAAGATATTTGTGGTTCCCACTAGCTTTTTCCAAAATAGAACTTATCATTCCACATCAACTTCTCGTACTCTCTTTTTGTCTCTCTGTGTTTCTACATAATGCCTAATATTCTCACTAATCTTTTCAGGTTCAGATACTGCTAAAAGAGTTATGTTTGGATGGCTTTTATCAGATGATTTCAGTAAGATGTTTCCTACTTTAAACAATCTATAGAGAAAAGGAGTATCCAGGGTAGTATCTTTTATTCTATAAAGCTCAACTTGATCTTTCCTTATATCCAATATACCTCTACTTATCATCAAACGTTCAGTTGTCAATTTGTATTTGACACTTTTTATTTGTAAATATTTTATTAAAGGACCAACCAAAGATATCAACATCAATATAATAAATATAAAGTTAACGGATACCCCCAGTATAAAAAGTATAAGAATGAGAAAACCATACCCAACAAATGCTTCAAATCCTATGATTAAAGAAGGTGAACCTTCCCATAATACTTGTTCATCCATAAAACCTAATCCTCCCTTTTCAATATAAAATAAATAGACCTGACTAATGTTTGAACGCTTATCTTACTCCTATCTTAGTCTTCAAATTTAAATTTCCACAGGTTATTTGGCAAATATAGCTTCCCACTGCCACGTATCTGTCATCATTCGTTTTGCCCGTCCATACTATTTCGTTCGGACCCATCATCCCCCCGATGTCGCCGCTTGCGCATGTAGTTTGCCATACCAGATGTCCCGCTAAATCGTAGATTTTTATTTTTACTTCGCTGTTATTTTTTAGCGTGTACCTTATTCGCGTAGTATCCTTTCCTGCATTGAACGGGTTGGGATAATTGCTGAGTTCTTGGATACTATCCACAGGTGGAGTGTATTCCATTATCCTGAACAACGAAAAATGGTTTAATTTTGCTATTATTTTGTTTTCCAGCGGTTTCACTTCTGAATTCGGAATTAATACCCAGGTACCATTTTTTGCGTAAAACAGTTTTAACCGTTCTTCTTTTAACCCTTGGATTTCCTGATCCGTGTAGAGAATAACCAGTGTCAGGTCTTTATTAAATTGTGAACTGCCGGTAGTTACTTTTAATTCACGGATGATGTTGCTTCCCCGAGTTAAAGTATCATACGGGACTTGAGGGCATTGAGCGCTATCCAGCGTCCATGACGATATTTTTATTTGTACAGGTTCTGTTATGGCGTCAGAAGGTATGAGAAGTTCCGTACCGTTGGCGATTTCTAGATTTGTATCAGCGCCGGGGGCACAATATGTTTTGATATTAACTTGGAATTTAGCTATGTTCCGGCTTCTAGTTCCGGTTGTATCGCATGCGACAATACCAAAATACCATACTCCGTCAGGGACAAGGTCGTACCGTACTTTTGTGTCAGTAGTATAAAGCCAAATACCTTCATTTGAGTTTGTCACTACTGATGAGCTTAAGATATAGTAATATCCGCTTATTCCAACAGGATCATCCGGCGGAGACCATTCAATGACAGGCGAGTAATTGCCATAATATTTTGTTTCGTTTGGATGTGTAAGAGAATAGACCTTGGATAATCCAATACCAACCGTTTGCATACTTATAAACTGATAATCCTGTGTTGAATAAATAATGCCATTGCCGTTTTTTGAATATACCCTATAATAGTATATGGTTTCCCTTTTAAGGTTATTGTCTGTAAATTGTAAAGTTGTATGGTCAGGAAGAACAGAATTCCAGGATTCATTATTCGTAGAACGCATTATGCTATACCGGGAGCCATTTCCTTGCCAGGAAAGTGAAATACTGGTTGCGGTGATACTGCTAACTACTAAATCCGTGGGAATACTTGCATATGTGTAAGTATTCCATACCTCGGAAGAACTCGAACCTGAAACGTTGTAGCTGTTCACTTTACGGCTGTATAATGTATTTGGCTGTAGCCCATATTCTATCCAATACGTAGTGTTCGATTGCAAGCGAATAGATACTGGCGTGCTATCCGAAGCTGTATAAACCCTATACCCATCTTCAGAATTAGTTACATCCGTCCATAACCAGTGGATTGCAGTTTGGCTCAACGCTAAACCATAATAATCTATCGCCGAAGACGGTATAGTGGGAAGCGTTAAAATATTGTTTGCACTGTCGTTTATTATATCGTCGGTGTTGTAAGATTTTATACGATAGCAATAAGTGGTCCCGGGAGTTAACCCGAAATCTAAATAACTTGTACTCACTTCTCTATCTTTAACTGTTTGCCAACCTGTATTACCGGATATATCCTGGGTTCTTTCTATTTTATAACTCACAGCACTGCCATCTGTATCCCATAACAATGAAACGTCTGTTGAGGTTATTGAGTTTGCGCGTAAATTCGTAGGTGGTGACGATAACGTACGTTGTGTTATTGTGCTTGAATTGCTTGTCCCATTAGAATTGTATACTTGAACATAACGAGCGTAGGTTGTATTAGGTTTAAGATTAGCTTCTAAATAAAAGGTGGTATCAACCGTTAAATTAATAGATATTATATCTGTATTGGTATAAACACGATGTCCGGTTTCCTCGTGTGTTATGTCATTCCATGACCATATTATACTGGTAGAAGTTGGTGATATGCCTGTAAGGTTTTGTGCAGGTTTTGGTGCGGTTCGTGTGAGCATTGCATCAGATGATTGTTGCGTGTTTATTACACCTTGTTGGTTGTACGCACGGATTTTGTACCAATAACTTGTTTCGGCTACAAGACTTGAATCTACAATACTTGTACTCGAAAGATTGTCAGGCCATTGTTTTATATAGAACCAATTTGAGCCGTCGCTTGAACGTTCTACTGCATATCTCGTTGCCCCGCTTTCGTTCCAAGACAATGTGTTTGTAGTATCCGTACCGTTAGTTTTATTGGATGTTGGAGGAGGTACTGCTAAAGTACAGATTTCGTATGTGCTAGAATTAGAGGTACCACTTGAGTTATATACATTAACGTAGCGGGTGTATTTTGTGTTCGGCAAAAGCGCGTTTTCTGTCCAGCTGGTAACATTCGGATTTAAACTGAATAACAATCCGTTTGTATCTGTATATACGCGGTATCCTTCCTCAGTGAGCGAATTGTCAGTCCAATTCCAAAGTACATTTGTTGTGGATAATACAGTACCGCTAAATATAGTTGCAGGTTTAGGACCGGTGATTATTGATATTTCATTACTTCCGGCAGGGTTTATATCCCCATCTACATTATATGATTTTGTTCTGTACCAATAATTTGTTTCTACACTCAGGCCATGGTCTATAAAAATAGTTTCTGTAAGGTTGTTGTTCCATTGTTGTACATAAAACCAGTTTACACCGTCGCTTGAACGTTCAACCGCGTATTTCGCAGCACCGGCATTCCCCCATGATAATGTAACCGTATCCGTGGTAGATGATACTTTATATAACCCACCTGGCGATTTTGCCAACGTATATTTTGGTAAATTGGTTGTATTTGTGATCCCCGCATTGTTATACACTTGTACGTGTAAATTAGAAGACGTATTTGCAGTTAACGATTCCTGTATCCAATAAGTGGTATTTGACGACAATGACGCTTTCAAATTATCGTTGTTATCATATATTTTGTATCCCAACTCAAAATTTGCGTTATCTTTCCATAACCACATAATCGTATTTGTCGACGTGGCTACTGCTGAAAAGTTGGTTGGAACCGGTGGGGTAGTTAAAACGGATATGTTTTCAGAAGGGGTACTGTTAATCAATTGGTCGCCGTTATAAGACAGTACCCGGTACCAATATGTTGTTTCAGGAGTTAAACTTGTGTCTGTATAATTTGTAGAATTTATATTATCAGCCCAACTTTTTATCTGCCCCCACACGTCCGGTGTACCGTTATTATTATTTGCGCGTTCTACAGCATATCTCGTACCATTCCCAGTCCAGGATATTTGAACATTACTGCTACTCGTATTAACACTAGTTAGCCCCGATGGTATGCGTGCTAATGTGTATTTTGTTAGGTCACTACTCTCAGAATTACCTGAGCTGTTATATACTTGAATATGCCGGGTATATGCAGTATTTGAATTAAGTGGGCGTTCCATCCAAAAAGTTGTAGATGCGGATAAACTTGTTAACTCGGTATGATTATTATCATGAATTCTATACCCGGTTTCTGCGGTAGCAATATCAGTCCAGTTCCAGGTAACTGAATACGTTGTTATATTGTTTGCAAACAAGTTAGTTGGTTTGGGCGGGGCGGTTAACACTGAAATCTGGTTGGATGGTGTTGCGTTGATAATTCCGTCACCGTTATACGATTTCACACGGTACCAATATATTGTTTCTGCATTTAGTGATGTATTTGTATAGGATGTTGCCGTTAAATTATTTGTCCATTCTACTATAGGCAACCAAGTTCCAGGAGAACCACTTGAATCGAGGGCGCGTTCTATACTGAATCTTGTAGCAGTACCAGTCCAAGCAATACTTATTGAATTCTCTGTTACAGCAGATTTTACCAAACTCGAAGGAGAATTCGCTAAGGTATAGCGGCTATATGAGCTTGAAGGATTACTTTCTCCTGCACTGTTATAAGCATGCACGTGTCTTGTATATTGTGTATTCGCTACTAAAGATGTTTCTGACCAACTTTGTACGTTAGCGGATAAGTTGTCTACTTTAATATTACTATTTGTATCGTGAACTCTATACCCAACTTCGTTTATTGCAACATCTGTCCATAACCAATCAATTTGAGATACTGAGACAGCTGTACCGGATAGATTGGTTGGTGGATCGGGTTTTTTTAGCGTATAAGTTCCCGTAAACGTAATACTTTGTCCGGGAGACCCTGCTTTAGATTCACTTGTTGGTTTGTCATAACCAGCAACATTACCATAACTTATTGTATAAGTTCCTGCTGGAGCATCACTTTTGGTCCAAGATATTCCACTACCTGAATAATTTGCGGGGCCACTAAGATCAAATGTAGCATCAGAACGAGTTGTGTTAACGTTAATTGTTATTGGTGCTGCTACGTATGTACCATTAAAAGTTAAACTACTACTATTTGATAAAGTCTGTGATTCACTTGATGGTTTTGTATAGCCGCTCATATCACCCCAAGCTATTGTATAAGAACCCGTGGGTGCCGGAGATTTACTCCACGGAGCTGTTCCATTGTAACTATAAGCTCCGCTTAAACTAAAACTTGCCCCTGACGGACTGGAATCTACTGAAATGCTGCCTGAAGTATAAGTTCCACTAAAAGTTATATTGCTACCATCTGATAAACTTTGTGATGTGTCAGAAGGTTTAGTGTAGTCAGTCATGCTATTCCATGTAATTGAATATGATCCTGCTGGTGCTGAGGAATTGCTCCATGGAGTTGTACCACTGTAACTCGCTGCTCCACTTAGATTGAAACTTGCACCGGAAGGTGTGGAATTTACGGAAATGCCTCCCTGTGAATATTGACCTGAAAACGATATATTACTGCCATTTGATAAACTCTTTGTTGAACTTGATGGTTTTGAATAACCACTCATACTATTCCATGTGATTGTATATGAACCAGTTGGCGAAGGAGAATTACTCCAGGGTGTTGTACCACTATAACTCGCTGCGCCACCTAAACTAAAACCCGCTCCTGACGGTTCTGAAGCTACGGAAATACTGCCTGATGTATATGTCCCGCTAAAAGAAATACTACCATCATCCGGTAAAGTTTGTGAAGAACTTGACGGTTTAGTATAACCTGTTATATTATTCCACGTAATTGTATAAGAACCCGGTGGTGCTGTAGAAGTACTCCACGGAGTTGTACCGCTATAACTCCCAGCACCGCTTAAACTAAAACTTGCTCCCGATGGGGTCGAAGTCACTGAAATACTGCCAGGAACCGTATAGGTAATAGTTAAATATGGCCGACGATCAGGACTAGTATCATTATAACCTCTGAATAACACTTCATCAGTACCATTTTCACCACCAGACATCTGAAATCCAATTGCAAAATATGTATATCCATTATTAAGTCTTGTTTGAAAATCAGATGTCGTAATTGAAGTAATTGTTTGCAGACCTGTTGACGTAAAGCTTTTACTAGCATATTGTGTTCCATTTGGTATTGCGCTCCAAATTGTATTAGCATTTGTAGTAGATTGGGGACTTGATGACATATGATTTAAACTCTTAACTAAGACAGTATTGTTTGTAGTTCCCCACGTATCATCAACATATCCATAAAGCTTAACATCTGATATTTGTGCATCTGTTTGGATATTTGAAGGCAAAGCAAATTGCATCCAACCTCGTGTTTGACCAGCATCAGCAGGGTCGCCAGTTGCTACATAACCATCGTCTTTATAATAACTTCCTAGATAATAGTGTATTCTCCCAGTAGAATAACTTCCTGATGGATAAATTGTCTTAGACAAAGCATATAACAAGCTGTTTGGACCACAGATCATAAATATTATATTTATAAACACACAATACTTTATAAACCGTATTGTTTTACAAAATAACATAGAACACCCGCCTTTTTTGCTCCACATATAAGCAGCAAGCTATTAGTTTTTCAAACCATCTCGAATTCTTTTCATTATTTACTAAATTTATTTGTGTAACTAAGATTTATTTCTTGTTCCCGTTCCATCCTGAAAGAATTCCGTTTATTAAGTCTTTCGTGTTCTTATACCCGATAGCCGCCGAATTAGTCACGGTTTCCTTGACCTTGGGATAGTTTTTTTGAACTGTTTGTTTAACTTTGGGATAATTATCTTGCGCAGTGTTATAGCCACTCTGCACAGCATTGCTTACTGTTTTTTCGACTTTTGGATAATTACTTTGGACAGTCTGCTGAACTTTTGGATAATTTTCTTTAACGATATTATAACCGTTCTGCGTTGCAGTTGTGGCTGCTTCCTTTACCTTCGGATAATATTTTACAGTGGTTTCTTGCGCTTTGTTATAGGCGGTTTTCGTGGCTGTCCCTATTTTTTCGCCAATATTCTTAAAGTCTATTGCATTCAACTGTGATGCCAATAATACTACGCTTAATGTTGTTACTATATTTTTTGTCATATCGCGTCCTTACAATAATTAGATTTTTACAACAACAACAATTTCCTCCTCCCATTTTCTAATATGTTTTTGACTGTATATACAATTTCTCAACCGCTTCTTTTGCGTCCGTATTCATCAAGCTGGCATAGACTTCAGTTACCCTAACAGACGAATGTCCCAACTGTTCTTGAACCAACCTCAAGTTATGGTTGCTCGACAAATATAAATGACTGCCAAATGTATGCCTTAAACAATGTATTGAATAATATCCAGGCAATCCGGCTCTTGCGACACATTTTTTAAATGCTTTCTGTAACGTTCTTTTGTCAACAGTCTTTGCTTTAGCTGTTGTAAATACATATGATTCTGGTTGTATTTCTTGTCCCATCTTTTGTTTCCATCTCAAATACCACAAGCACGTTTTCTTGAATTCTGACGATATCCATATAGAACGTTTTTTTAAACGTTTACCTATTGCTACGATTGACGAATGTTCCTTGTCTATTAGGATGTCCCCGCATTTGAGGCCAGCCATTTCTTTAACCCTAAATCCTGCGTTAAGGCCAAGTTCTATCATAAACCAGTTTCTCACTCCTAACATTGCGCCAGTTTTTAAGGCATACTGTTTTTCTTGCCTGCAAAAGCGCCTCAGTTTCCTTACATCATCAAGTGTAAGGTACTTATTTTCGCTCAAAGTCCATGCGTGCCGGGCTTTCTTTTTTGTCGTCGGTAATTTCAGTACTTTGTTCATCAGAAATGTGAACTTCATTGTATGGCGTGTAAGTTAGTAGAGTATATAAACCTTTTGTTTACCACGACGAGGTTTTACGGGACTTCACACAAAATAGAACTGGGATTCAGTAAGTTAATGAATGTGAATAAAATAACAATTGACATTACTACTTGGGTGTATGTATAATAATCAAAAAAGGAGTTGTACGACGGCAAATGAAGTTAAACTGGACTACAATAAAAAAAAGTGAAACGGTTCTTTTTTCTGATGAAAGGTGAACCGGATCTGACCTTGAAATACTAAAATATTACATTATTTTCACTAAAAACTATAAATTCCCAATTATTTTGTACTTTTCATCAATTTTATCAATTATTTCATCAGAACTTATGCTCATTTGTCATAACCGTACCAATAGGTAATGTACAATTTTACTATTTTAATCTTTTAGGAGCGTCGTAATCATCAATATCACCTTGCACAAGTTCAGTCACCGATTGAATAATACGTTTATTTAATTGTTCTTTTATCTCAGGCCTTTCAATTTTATCGCTTAAATCTGAAATATAACTAATTTTATCTTTAACGAGTTCAAATTGTTCTCTTTCAACCTGAACTTCTGTCTTATTTGCTTCGGCTTCCTTTAAACGAGCTTCGGCTTCTAATTTTCTTAATAATGCTTCTCGTCCGCGTTCGTAAACGACACCTACTGCAGAAACCAGTGATTTATAGGCATCTTGGGTTTTTGTCCAAAGAGTAACAATCCAAGAACCATGTGATATTGATTCAATGTATAATTTCTCTTCTTCCTTCAATAAAGCATTTTCAATATCTCCATTGGGATGTTTAATTAAATAAGATTCTAATTCATTTGCTCTTCCAGTATAAAGTAAATAAGATATTGCATATAATGTTCTTAATCCTCGTAGTTTCTGTTCTATTGTTGATATTTGCACACGTTTTGGCATATTCCCTAAAGCAAGAACAAGAGGAGGGATTTCATCTTTGTTGGTGGTAGATATTAAATTTACAGTCATACCATTATCCGTTCGAAAAAATCTTATCATTAAATCTCCGCTCAGCCCTAACTCAAATCTTTCTGCCCCACAATCAGCACCGCTTATAATTGAACGACCTTGTAAAAGGGATATCACTTCCTCAAAATCACTAACTCGAGCTTTATTTACTTCGTAAGATCCAATACTAAATTTTGACATCTGTATCCCCCAGTTATTTTATTGCAATACTAAACAATCAATCACTATTTATTATTGCTTTGACTAAATAAACCAACAATTAGCACTGCCCCAAACAGCATTAAGGCACTTTCTTGTTGCTGTTTTTCTTCTCCTTTAGCAAAAACATATTGTCTTAACCAAGCTATAGACTCCATTGGGTTGTAATAGGCAGGCAGATATTTCAGGTCATTTATGAATCCGGGCAATTGTAAGCCGTCTTCTAATACAACAGGAAGGATAGTTTTAGAATATCCACGTGCAACTCCAATCTCTTGAGGAACGTAGTCGGAATATTTAGCATTCCGACTCCAAAGCAAAACAAACAAATCACAATTTTTGATAGCATCAATAATACCCGTATTAAGTTGTTCTCCAGGAAATACAGAGTATTCTGCAACAGACACTTCCACTATCGAATTTTCTAAAGATTGTTTTACAAATTGAACAACTTGGATATCTTTTGTTGAATAACTAACAAATACTTTATATGCCATATATTTTATTTACTATTCTCTACCCATGTTGCGAAGTTTTTATATCCATCTCCACTAGTCCAATCATAACACGGAACCCAATTAGACAACTTAAAACCCCTACCCCAATGTTGCTTGTCCCAACATATCGTCTTAGGAGGTAAATCCTGGTATATTTTCCAACTTGTGCCATCATGCTCGTAATATGTAAGTTTCTTTCCGTCTTCATTAATCACAAAACCTAGAAAATCAAATGGGTTTAGCCCTTGAGGGAAAGTCTGTCTGTTTTTATCAGGCACGCTGTTAATATGAACGCCAAATAGGGTATTCCCTCGATCGTAACTTTTCAATATTTCGTACCTAACCCAGCGTCTATTCCAAGTTTCCGTACCGATAAGTGTGCAAGTTACAGTTGTACCCTCAAGATTTGAATTGATAAGTCTTTTTACGGAATCATCACCATGCCTTTTTGAATCTTCCCATATTGAAGCATCAAAAAATCCTGCTTCCTGACCATTTTCTTTTGTATAACCATGATTCCTTACAACATTTGCACGAAATGTTTTTACATCATCATAATGAAAACTGAAAAATACTTGTTTCGCCATATTTATTTGATTAACCACTTTATAAATAATATCAACACAATCAATGGAAGATAAAACCATGATAAAGTTGTAGAAAATATTGAGTAAACCCAGCTATTTTGTTTGTCTTTTTTATAATTGGTTGTATCCATAGAAAAATTAATTTCTTTCTCATCAAACTTTCTAACATCATCATATAAATTGCATAATAGTCGTTCCTGTGAGAGAAAATAGCCGTCCAATATCCAAAAAATGATAACAGGTAAATAGGCAATCAAAATATAAGCGTGATTATTGTCTTTTGCGAATAATGCAAATAAAGCTGCAACTAATGTAATCGCCCAACCCTTTAATAAAAACGAATTACCTGCCATTCTGTTAATTACACCCTGAATTATCTCTAAATGTTTTAATTTGGATTCCATTATTTTCTCCCCGCGGTTATTAATACTATGACAACTCTTCACCATCTATCCATCTTTTGAAAATTGTATATACATTGGAATTTTTATTAATCCATAAGTCCATTTGACCTGATGTTATATTTACGTCAAAAGTAACATAGTAATAAAGTCCTAAGTATTCCTGACCTGCATATTCATTTTGATTCGCTTCATCTACGATTGGTAGTATTGCAACTTTCCCTTTTAAACCATCAAAATACCCTAGTTCCCAGGGCATCCATTTTGAATCCGGAGAATTTTGTGAAGTAGCAAAAAGCAAGCTTTTGCATTGATTCATTCTTTTACGAAGAATATCTGCCGTTTCTTGAGTAACTTCAGAACGGTCTAATTGTTTATCTTCTATCCAATCGATGTAAACCGAAAATCCTAAATCTTCAATTATAGATATAATAGATACAATTTCGTCTTTATCCAAATAACTATGTGATAAAAAAATATCGTATTCCCTACTTTCAGAAAATTTCAAAGCAGCATGCTTTAAAAATCCATCTGAATCAGTTAAATTTTTAGCAATACTTATTTGTTTTAGGTTGCCTTTTGTTAAAAGAGGCATTGTTTTAGCTCCAATTTATAAAATCAAAACCGTGCGCTTAAACTGAACCTGTGCGTGTTCCCTAAGTCCGAGTACGGGACAAACGAATAGTCAAACTGGTAGTTGTAGAGTTTGAAGCCGAGTCCGGCAGAAAGACCGGTGTCCATCTCAAGCGATTGCGAACTGGTACTTACGTTAGGAAGCGAACTATTAGCTTCTGAGGTCAACATACTCACCGCTCTCATCAAGTATCCCGCTCTTAACGATACCATGTTCATCACAGTATATTCCGTACCTATTGCGTATCCTATCTTTGAGTCGTACGGCGAGAACTTTATATCGCTCGCCAGCATTACCACGCCAAAGAGGTTGTATCCTACGCCCGCTGTTATTGTCAACGGCAAGTTGTACCCCTGACTAATAAACTTCATCTGTGTGCCAAGGTTTTGGATTGACACCCCAAGGTTAAGATTTTTTATCGCCGTCGCGTACATCAACCCTATATCCACCGCTATACCCGTCGCGCGTTCGTTTTCTATCTGTTGTTGTACAAGTTTTAAATTAACACCAAGGCTGCTACCCGGAACGAGTTCACGGCTGAATGCTACACTACCCGCGATGTCTGCTGCTCCAAATGTACCTTCGAGTTCGCGGTTGTCCCCGCGGCGTTCGAGTTCGCCTTGAGAAAGATACACTACGTTACATCCTAACGTGCCTAGTTTCGTTGGTAATGCTATTGCTGCGTAGTCGTACGTTGTATCTACCAACCATTGTGTGTGCATCAACGCCATTTCGGGTTTTGTAATCTTTGCAACACCACCCGGGTTCCACATCATTCCTGTAACATCATTGCTTACCGCTGTGTACGCCGAGCCCATCCCTACGGCACGTGCGCTGCTTCCAATCTTCAAGAACGCTGCACCCACAGGGTCTGCGGTAACGCCATAAGATACGAAAGTTAGTACTACTAAAACTGCAATTATTATTTTTTTCATATGTTTCACCGCCTTATTTTATTACCGCGAGTTTTTTCACGGCTTTTATATCGTCGTACCCGGACTTATGCGCTTTTATCAGATAAATGTACACCCCGCTAGCGTACCCGCCGGAATCCCATTTGTGTTCGTAACAATACTTGTTGTTTACCACGTCCCACGCACTGCCGTCGAGAGAGGTGGTGTATATCAACTCACCTGCGATGTTGTAAATACCAACATCTACTTTATCTGCAATACCGACTTCTATATGTAATACGGGATTCTTCCCGCCTTTTGCCGGGTTCGGGAAACTGTATACCTGCCCGAGTTTGAATGTTGGGTCCAAGAATTCACGGTTATGCAACATTTGCGCGCCGTATAGTTGACTATTGCTACTAGTTTTTATCGTGTAAATATCACTGATACCAAGCTGGCTGTTAATGTTTCTTACTAAAAACATTACTTTATTGTCACTATTTGAGTATTGGTTAAACGGCACTCCTTCAGCTGTTACGTATGTAAGTTCTTTCGTCCCAAAACTGTTATCACATTCAGCTGATTGGTATACTGCTAAAAAGTCAATATTTATTGCTGTATCTCCACTGGTTGTTGACGGGTAGATTATAAACTCGATACCATCAATATTATTCCACCCGGCTGTACTGCCAACTACTACAAATTCTGTTGCTTTAAATACAATGTATGTCCAGTTGTTTAATCCGGAAGTATCTTCTACAACATCATAGCTTGCTTCATACCATCCTGACGTTCCGCTTTTCAACCTAAACTGGATTTCATTAACATACGTTTTCGTGGGAACGAATACCCAATACCCATAGTCGTTGTAGTTAGAGAAATCTTTAGCCGTAGAAAACGTTGTTGTAACAATTGCGGTTGTGTCGGGATAAGTACCGAAATTGCATTGCGCTTCCAACGCTGTGTTGCCTTCTCTAAAAACAGTAGTACTAATCCGTACTTCAGTTGCGCTGCCAGCGGCCGGCCAGCTTGCTTGTATCGCAGCATTGTTTATGTATTCAAAATCGTTTGCATATCCATACCAACTATTGCCCCCGTCGGTACTATACAAATACCCCGCGGCGTTGGTATCCAGGCCATAACCGTAATCTTGCACTTGTATCCTGGCGGTCGGAGTCGTGACATTTATATTGGTATCACCGCTAACCCAGCCGTCAGTACTGGTTTTTAATTCAAACCCCGGGTACGTTACGGGAACAGACGTCGCGATGTGTACCACATAATCCGGGCTGATACTTATGTGATCAAGATTGTCATACACGAAGAAACGTATGAGGTTGTTGCTATACTCATTGTTAAACGGGACAGAATTGGCAGTAACAGTTTGGTATCCCGCGCTGCCGCTGCAGCTTGCGCTGCGATACCCTTTTATTTCATCAACGATAAGGTTTACATACGTGGTTGTTGTACCGTACACGCGGAACCTTATACCGTTGATGTTGTGCCATCCAATCGGCGTACCGCCGTAACTGCTTGTAGAAAACGATACTTGCGAGAATATTAATCTGTTCCATCCGTTAGTAATATCATTATTAGTATCAATATCTTTTTCCTGATAGTACCACCCATCGCTGCTGTTGAAGTATAGTACTATAGAGTCTATAAGATTTTTATCAGGTATATTTAACCACATACTAAACGTGTCACACATCGACAAATCACTCGTACTCGAGAACATGCTTGTCCAGCACGCAGTAGTTTCTTCCACTGGTATAAACTGGCATGGGAACACCAACGCGCGCGTACCTTCTTTGTATATTGAAGTACTGAGATACACATCGCCGCTAGCGCTCATAAATTCTTTTGCCCAATCCGCTTGTGCGGAATTATTGTCTGTATATTCGAACTTGTTTATTTCACCAGGCCATGTTTGCCCGCCGTCTGTACTAAAGATAAACCCCGCTGACGCGGTGTTCAACCCGGATTCTGTATCCTGAACTTCTATTTTACAACTTGGAGTTGCGGTGTCTACCCAATAACGGTTTTCTACCCAATTGCCTGAGTTACGCTGAACCTTAAAGTTTTGCCAGCCCGCAGGCGGGGTGGTATCTATATTAACGGTATACGCCTGGCTTTCCGCATAATTCCCGGCGGTATCACGGATACAAAACTTTACTTTGTTTTGTTCGCCCGCAGTGGTAAACGGTATGGCTTCTGTAGTAATTTCTTCTTGCGTAGTACTTCCGGCAGTACCGCTGCAGGCCGCGCCGAGTTCGGAAGAGTACATCCGTAGCTCTTTTATGTACGAATTACCGGTACTTCCTAACGTTGCAGAGTTGTTGTCTAAATGCGCAGACGTGTACGTATCTGTATCTTCGTACCCTTTACCAAGAATCAACTCGCTAGGCGGTTTGTTGTACCCGTACACCACACTCCTTGTTAAAGTTCCTATGTTGGCCCATGTTTGCGCGTCTTGGCTGTACTCAAATACTATGGTGGTTGGTTCGAGTTTTATGCGTACGTAGTACCACTGGTTTAATGTCAACCCATTGACGGTGTACCAGTCAATATTACGCGCGCCAGCGTGTAAAACACCGGTTTCGTCAATGCTTACCCTCGCCCATGTGCTTGTACTCCAGTATAACACCAACCCCGGGTTCCAGCTATTACCCGAGGATGAAGTAGGTTTTATTGCGCATTCAAGCCAGTAGTATTGTTTATTAATAGGATATGATACATGCGCGTACTCGTTTTGTCTGGCATTAACAGTCAGTTCACCGTTTTCTACTGACAACACGTCATCGGGATTCGCGTGGACAATCCACGGAGTTGATGTAGTTATTACTATATCTGTATATGGCAACTGCCAAGTGTTGCCACTATCGGTACTATATTTGTATCCCGCGTATGATGGGTCTAAGCCGGATAGAATGTCGTTGTTTTTTATCATACAATGCGGTGTGAGGCTATTTGTGTATAACGTACCATCTATCGCGTTGTTGTTTGTATTCGTAACCATATAATCCGCCCAGCCCGTTGAAGCGTTAGTATCTATTTTTATTGAATAATCTGATTGTTGTTGGTTTCCCGCCAAATCGTTAATAAATATACGCACTTGAGTATAATCATCGCTGATTGTTTCCATGTTTATTGGAATATTTTCTGCTGTAAACACTTGCGCTGCAGTAGTTCCTGCCGTACCCGTACATTCCGCTGGGGACGGCGCGGGGAGGGTGGGCGATACGGCGTCGATGACTAACTCTATATCCTGCGCTGCGCGTTCAATAAACATTAAACGCATACCGGTAATATGTTCCCATCCCGTAGGAGTGCCATACGTGGAAGAAGAGAACTCGGTTTTATAAAATGTATACTGGTTCCAACCCGGAGTAAGGGATGGAGAGGTTGTTGAACTTGCGTAATACCATCCAGTCCCGCTTTTCATATACAAACTCACAGTCTCTATTGTACTTGACGCTCCGGTGGGCAAGTATAGCCAGAAACTTATGTATTCGTCATCACTCAGGTCTACCTCACTAAACAAATGGTCCCAGTACGCTTTATCCTGCCCGCCGGTAAAGTTGCAGGGAAGTACCATTGCTCGCGCGCCACCGTGGGACTGAGTAGTGCTGATACTTACCTCACCCGCGTCTTCATGCGGCTGCCAGTTCACTCGCGCTTGCGGATCGCTGATATACTCAAATCCGTCCATTTCCGGCATCCAGTTGCTACCATTGGTTTTGTATTGGAAACCCGCAGAGGATGGGAGCAACCCGCTGATGACCATCCCGGCAACATTAGGTTCGGCTTCCTGCACACCTATACGTACCGACGGGGTAAGCGTGTTTGTCCAAGAGTTTGTACTTATCCATGTACCATCGAGTTTGCTTACTTCCAGAGAGCCAGTCGTTACGGGACATGTGGGGTCGATAATAAATG
>Ga0265292_1000922_pt1 | contig 31025 bp, 41 predicted proteins | sample Munlanlewell296A_FD_189080 | JGI IMG/M metagenome (GOLD analysis project Ga0265292, IMG submission 189080) | Leachate microbial communities from a municipal landfill in Southern Ontario, Canada - Leachate well 296A | ecosystem: Engineered > Solid waste > Landfill > Unclassified | place: Canada... | reverse complement strand
AATTGAATGAGTGCTTCAATGCGAGTTTGCCAATCATCTGAAGATTGTTTCCATTCACTCATTCGAAGTCTTTGTGAGAATTCTTGATAGTCTTTTGCTACTTCGATGGATCGTTTCCAAGATTTATATTGTCGGTTGGTCATGATTTGTTCCTTTAAACATTGATTAGGAATTTAATGAATTTATAAGCTAAATAAATAATAAAACCAGTGAAAAAGATAGTTATTGTATAGGCAATTATTTTGAGAATGTAATTACCTATTGTTGTGTAATCAAATAGTTGTAATTTTATGATTTACCTTTGGTTGAGGTTTAATGGCTTATGGTTAGTTTTATTTTAGTTTATCTATTCTTTTTTGAAAAAGTTCATTGAAATCTACTGATTTAAGATATGCATCTATTGCATTAGAGATAATATCAGTCATTGTGATATCAAGCAAATTAGCCGTGAGTTTAAGTTTTTCATGTGTTTCTGGCCTTATACGCATTGCTATAGGTGGAAATTCTCTAACTTTTCGTTTTGTCATTTTTTAAATCCTCTATTAGATTATATTAAGTTTTCTTTTTTATCACCACGGTAAACAATCCAAGTTGTTTCATCAGCATTTTTACCAATAAATAAACCATTTTCATTATTTGAAAGGTTTACATATTTGTATGTACTATCATCAAAAGTGATGCAGATTTCAGTACTATCTTTTAAATGGTTCATTTCAATGCTTTTGATTAGTTTTGACATGATAGAATTCCTTTGCTGGTTAGTTGAGTTATTGTTTCGATGTGGCCTTTATATATAGTGCCGTTTTGTGGTGTTCGTGTAAAAAATGATCTTGTAGAACCGTAACACAAAAACAAACGTCCGTCAAGGGCTTTTTTGTCTTTTTTGTTTTGTTGGTAGGTTGCCCGTGACGGGTCGTTTGTGGTTTCGTGGTGGAACGTACCCGAAAAACGTGGGCGTAACGTGGCGTGTCGGTTTTGTCGGTTTTGTGGCATGTTGGCGGTCGAAACGGGCAAACTGTTTGTTTGTTCACCCGTTCAACTGGCAAAGTTATTCTTTCCATTCTGCAGGCGGGCTGAAATCAGTTACGGCTGATATATCTGATTCAGTTATGTTTGGATCGTTAAAGGTTGATGGTTTAGTGAAAGCTCGTTTTGAGGTTTGGGCGGATAACTCTATTTGTTTGGTTAAATCTGAATCTTGTTGAGATTGCTTTTTTTCAGTGGATTGGTTATTTAATTGATCTTGGTTAGTTTGTTTTTTGAGTGATTCACGCCGCATCTCTTGGAAGATTCTTTCTTCTTCAAGTTCTCGCTGTATTTGCCAGTCTGGTTTCTGTGTTTGTTGCTTGGCTTGATTTGCTTGTCCTAAAGTTGGCAGGATGTCAAGTTGATCATTTTGTAATGGATTTTTGCTGATTCCTGCTCTTGCGTATACAATTTCTTGTAAGAGGTCTGTTGTTACATTATGCGGAGTGTTGTTTAGGTTTTCTGATTTTGCTATGTAATCATTGAAGATTGTTCTGATGAGATCCGATGGTGTTGTTAGTTTCCAAGTTGGTTCAAGAATTCTAATTGCCCGCAGACCTCTGGCAAGGTGATAGTCTGAAATGCGAAAACTTACGGTAGGATTTGACATGATGTTTTCCTTTAGTTGAGTTTTTGATTGATTAGTTTACCTGTTAGTCAGCTTGCTGAGGATTTGACATGGTATTAGTTCCTTATTGAGTTTTGGCTTGATTGCCAGTTGTTTGGCTTGACAAGCTTGATTGCCAGTAGCCTGACTGTTCGATGGTGAACAGGTTATAGGGATAGTTTACCATAGTAAGCAGGGGTTTGCAAGGGTTTTCTGTTGTTTACGTTGGTTTACAGGATAACGTGTTGATTTTATTGGATGTTTACACGTTTACCCTGTTTCGTTGTAAACCCTACCCTCCTTAGGGGGTGTGCTCTTTAAGATAAAAAAAAATATAATAATATCAACTACCTACCTTTTAGGGACATTTGCGGACATTTGAAGGGGGGGTAGGGTTTACAAATAGACCCCGCAAACAGGGGGTTTACACAAGTTAACTAATTGATATTATTCACTTTATTTTGTTTGCTTCTGTTTGCCCTGTAAACAGGTAAACAAGTATGTAAGGGTTAAGTAGTTGTTATTATTGCATTTATTCTGTTTGCTTCTGTAAACTTGTTTGCTTGTTTACCTTGTAATCATTGTATTGTTTGCTTGTTTACTCCTGTTTACCCTCTGATAATTCTCTTGTTTACCTATGTTTACAGCCGTTTACCTATGCACAAGCTCGTTAGTCACTTAAACGATTCAGCTTGTTAAGCAATAAAAAATGCCAGACATAATCACGAAGGATCATATCTGGCAAATTTCAGGCAAGTTATTCAAAGGATATTTGAATGGATTGAAACTGTTGATACCATGATTCAATCATCCAGTCTGGCAAGTATGCTGGATTTTTTCGATTCATAAAGGCATTGAATCTTTTTGAGTATTGCATGACAAGTCTCCTAAGATTACCGCACGTGCGGTAGGGTTAAAGTTTAGGCAAGTTTCTCAAGCTCTGTGAAGATTGCATCAACAATCTCTTCACCATAAATATCAGTTGTCATATCACGAATCATTTCTTTATCCATACCCTTGACAGTGAGCTTAGAAATCATTGCCATACAATCTTTAAATCTGGCTTGGTCGAGAGACTTCGTTCCACCTTGGTTAGGTCTGTCAACGATTTTCCATACCATTTCATCGATGTTAACAAGGCCCATTTCTTCTGACCATTTTTCATCTTTCTTGCAGGCTTTAAAGGCCGCTCTAACTTCAATAATTGCTTTCTGCAATCCTTTTTGAATCAGTGGATAAGTGTAATCATTCTCTTCCGCCCAAGCAAGCAATGCTTCTTTTGATTCAAACTGTTTATCGGTTGGAAAAAGGCCGGATGGCAAATTGTGACGATAATCTTTACCGTCAACGGGAGTAAGGACTGATTGACTTGCAAGTTGTGTGTAAATTGATTCGGCCATAATGATACCCCTCTTTGTAATGTTGTGGATTATTCCACGTTTTCAGGGTTATAGAACTATTCTATTCCCTGATAGTTAAACTTTAGCAACTTGTTCAATGCTTGTCAAGTTTTATTTTGATATAATTCATATAATTCGTTTAATTCTTCTTTGGTTAGTTTGCGAAGTAATGCAAAAAGTTTTCTTTCCTCTACAGTTTTCGTTTTGGCAATTTCTTCTTCCATCTTTGCATTTATCCATCCAGAAATTGAATACCCCTTCAAGGTTGCCAGTTCCTTGAATTGTTTTATCGTTTCAGGTTTTAAGCATATTGTAATATTTTTCATGTTAATTTCTCTTTAAAATTTCTTTTGTAATAAATTGAAAGAGTCTTTTTGAAATGAAATAACTTTCTTGTATTCTGTAATTTTCAAAAGATTCTAAAATGTAAGGATTCATAATGCTCTCCATATTTAAGATTGTTCTTTAACTTCTGGCCTCATGATCAATCTAATAATTATTTCACTTCTTGTCAACAATTAAATATTTACAGTTGCAACTAATTAAAGTTTGTTATCTGTAAAACTATTCTATTGTTGATAATTTTAATATACTGCCAAGTTTTGCCTTTGTCAAGTTTTATTTTGAAATAGTTTATTAATTGTTAAACTGTTTCGTTCTGATACTTTTGAATATAGTTTACAGTTTTATGTCTGTCAAGTTTTATTTGCTGATAGTTTTATCAAGTGAAATAGTTTTAATGACTGATTAAATGAGAATGATTATTACTTGATGATCGTTCGTGACTGATAGAACGGGAACAATTATCTTATGTGCCTAACTGCTACATACCCGATGCCTCGATCCCATATCACGGATAATGCCTTTCATCTATGAGTTGTGGAAAGTCAAACTTTTCAAATGCCAGCATTAGGGAACAATTCACCAAACTCGCTAAAGCGATCCCGCTAAAACGATAAAATCAACAGAGCTAAAGCTCAGTTAACTTTTATAAAATAATCCAACCGCCAAACTAAATGCCAGCATTAGTGACATAAGCGGAATCTTACGGAAAAATAAAATTTCCCTTGCAATAACCTACTATATATAGTACGGTTAATAAAGAAGTAGAAAAACTGTTAGCTAAACTCATTTAACCATTTCAAACTGAGCCAAAGCCAAATGCTAAAAGAATTACGAACCCAGCATAGAACCATCATTCAGATGGCTTTCTCAGGCTATAAAAACAAAGATATTGCTGAGCGCATGGAAATGTCAGACACTACAGTCTCGCAAATCATTCGTTCACCTCTCGGGCAAGCATATCTCGAAGGCATGCAAGATAAGGCACAAGAGGCAACTCTTGACGTTCGTAAAAAACTCGTATCATTAAATAATTCTGCATTAAGTGTTCTTGAACGCATGATGAATCCAGCAGAAAAAGCACCTCATGCTGTTCAATTAACTGCGGCAAAAGATGTTCTTGATCGGACTGGTTACAAAGCACCAGATAGGTTACATGTCGATATGACAATGCAGACCAAAACTGATCAAGAAATCGAGGCTGAGATTCTTGCCATGCAGCAGAGCATCGCCAAGACTTACAAACAAGATCCAAATCAACTTGCAGTTCCTATGACAAAAACATCCGCTGAAGAGTTTGTTGTGTTCACAGATGAACGTCAAGAACAAGAGTTTGAAACTTTAAATGATGAAGAAATGGATTCTTCCGATCAACTTGTTAATTCATTACCAAGCAACTTCCAAGATGAATCGTTTGACAGTCATATGAATCCTCCGAATTCCAGTGTATCAACGTCGGAAGAATCCATTTCTTTGTTATCTAAACTTCCAGCTAGTCTATTTCAAAATTAAGGAATTTTACTATGACTGATGCATCTATTGAACAAGAAATCAAAGAAAAAGGATTAAATGCACCTAGAGTTACTCTTGAAGGATTACACAATAAGATTGATGATGTAGAAATTGTTAAATTTATTTCGAAGACAGGCCAGGTTTTACGTTGGGCAGTTCTAACAATGGAAAATGGTTTTGCTGTTGTAGGGAAACCTTCATGTAGTGTATCTCCTGAAAATGATGATCCTGAACTTGGTGAAAAGATTGCAATTCAGAATTCACAAGATGAGGTATGGGCATTAGAAGGCTATGCTTTAAAACAAAAACTTTTTGATGCTGCTTAAGCTAACTAATGCAAGAACTTAGCCAAAATATTCTTCCATCTGCTGATCAAATCTTAGCAGATATCTCTAATTTAAACAGAGATCAAAAGGAACAATATCTTAAGCTCCTGAAGGAAAAGTCAGCTAGAATAAAACAAAATCGTATTATCCAGTACTATCCAGAAACTGGTTTGCTATCTCGCCATAATTATCCAAAGCATATGGCATTCTTTGAAGCTGGAGCGCACTTTCCAGAACGCTGTATTATGGCAGCTAACCGTATCGGAAAGTCAGAAGGCATCGGGGCATATGAAATGACCTTACACCTAACAGGACGATATCCTGATTGGTGGAAAGGTCACAGATTCACTCAACCAGTAACTGCTTGGGCTTGTGGAACAACCAGCACAACAGCTCGTGATATTGTTCAGTTTAAACTTGTCGGTACACCAGAAGAACATGGAACAGGCCTAATTCCTGAAAAGTACATTCTTAAAACAACACCTCGTGCTGGTGGTGTACCAAACGCAATTGACACAATCTTAGTCCAGCATATCTCTGGTGGCATCAGTCGCTGCAAAATCAAATCATATGCTGAAGGACGCAAGTCATTCGAGGGTACAGAGCAAGACATAATTTGGCTTGACGAGGAATGCCCGTTAGATATTTACACTGAATGCTTGACCAGAACCATGACTACAAATGGTCTGATCATGCTGACCTTTACGCCTCTTGCAGGACTTACTGAAACAGTCTTGCAGTTCATGCCTGAAGGTAAGATCGAAGAACATCAAGAAGGATCGAGATTTCTCATCCAGGCAACTTGGGATGATGCACCACATTTAACCAAGGAACAAAAAGATAAACTCTTTGCAGCTCTTCCGCCACATCAACGAGAAGCGCGTTCAAAAGGAGTTCCTCAGTTAGGTTCTGGTGCAATTTACCCGATCCTTGAAAGTAACATAACTGTTGCAGATTTTCCTATCCCTGATCATTGGAAACGTTGCTATGCTCTTGATGTTGGTTGGAAAAAAACTGCTGCTATTTGGGCTGCTACGGACCCAACTAGTAACATCACTTACCTTTATTCTGAATATTACCAAGGTAATGCTGAACCAGTTATTCATGCTGAAGGCATCAAAGCTCGTGGAGCATGGATTCCAGGCGTCATTGATAGCGCTGCGCATGGGCGAAGTCAAGAAGACGGTAAACAACTATTTGTAATTTATACTGGTCTTGGCCTTGACATAACGAATGCAAATAAGTCAATAGAATCTGGTTTATATAAGACTTGGCAAATGCTTTCAACAAACAGATTAAAAGTATTTGCTTCCTTAGTTAATTGGTTCTCTGAATTTCGTATATATCGTCGTGATGAAAATGGACAAATAGTCAAAGATCGCGACCATCTAATGGACGATACTCGTTACTTAGTAATGTCAGGTCTTGATCGTGCAATCGCGAAGCCATATTGGGAATTTGAAGCTTGGGAAGCATCAGAGATTTATAATGAATCAGAAACTAACTGCATTACAGGTTATTAAATATGCTTATACAAAAAGTTAATGAAGGTGGTCATTTACATTATGGATTGAATTGGACAGTTGATACTAATACTTTCTTTAAGATTCAGTTAGTATTACCTATATGGTTAATAGGTCCTACTGAGTATAAAGACTTTGATTCAGATAACATTTTTTATGGTTGGAGAGTTAAAACTATTTTCTTACGTTTTCGTATTCGTAGGTGGAAGAATTTTTCAAAAGGTATTCGCAAGATTCTTTATAGTGCAAGTACAAGTTTACGAGCTCTTGGGAAACAAAAATGTATCTGTACTAGAGAACAATTAGAGGATCAGTTAAACTAATGGCAATAACACCACCTTACGAATCCCCTGATCCCGACCAGATCGGCCCTCAGGCCGAGATGGGCGCCCCAGGAACCCAGGATATGCCTAATCAGGAAGTAGCAAATATTCCTAAGGCTCCTCCTGTTTGGGCATCTGAGCAACCAGTTGAAGACATCATTAATGAATCAAATCAACCAGCTGATCAGGAACTTGAGAAAGTTATTGAAAAAGAAGTTCTTCGTGCAGAGGCATTAGTCTTAGTAACTAACATAGCAGATCAGCAAAAAGCTGACATCATTTCTGATATAACTACTAAAGCAATTGAAGGTTATAAGATTGACCTTGCAAGTCGTGATGAGTGGATGGCACTCAATGAGCAAATCATTGATCTTGCGAAGCTTCATGTTAAAAAGAAAACTTATGCTGGTGAAGTTGTAGCAAACGTTAAGTATCCGTTAATCATCAATGCTTGTATGCAATTCGCATCACGTGCATATCCAGAACTAATCAAAGGTAATAATGTAGTTCGTGGCAAGGTAATAGGAGCTGATCCAACTGGTGCGAAACTTGAAAAATCCCAGCGCATCAGCGAGTTTATGTCTTTTCAGCTTCTTTCTCATATGGATGGTTGGGAAGAAGGTGTAGATCAATTACTCTTTACACTTCCAGCAATTGGTTGTGCTTTTAAGAAGAGTTACTTTGATAGTATTGAGCGAAAAAATGTATCAAGTTTAGTTTTTGCTGATGATTTAGTTGTAAATTATTTTGCTGAATCTCTTGAGCGAGCACCAAGAATAACTCATAAAATCTTCCTATATCATAATGAAATAGTTGAAAGAATTACTTCTGGAACATTTATCAAGTTTGATATTGCTTCACTTGGTCAAGCAACATCTGATAAAACTTCTGATGTAGATGATGAAACTCCGCATTTATTTCTTGAGCAGCATCGCTGGTATGATCTTGATGGTGATGGCTATCAAGAGCCTTACATTGTAACTATTCATGCACAGACAGAAAAGCTTGTCAGAATATCTCCACGATGGGCTTCTGATGGAGTAATCAGAACAAACAATGCTCAAGGCATCCAAGATCCGAATGGCGCAATCATTAAGATTATTCCTGAACAGTATTTTACACGATACTTGTTCATGCCATCAGTAGATGGTGGTTTTTATGGAATGGGTTTTGGTAGTTTGTTAATGAGTACTAACAGTGCCATTAATACACTGCTGAATCAACTGATTGATGCTGGAACACGAAGTAATAGGCAATCAGGATTTCTTGGACGTGGTTTAAAACTTGGTCGTGGTAAGTCACTTCAGTTAAAATCTGGTGAGTGGAAACCAGTTGATGTTACTGGCGATGATCTGCGGAAGAATGTTTTCCCAATGCCAATCAGGGAACCTAGCACAACGTTATTTCAGTTGCTTGGCTTATTGATTGAATCAGGCAAAGAACTTGCTGGAATGACTGATATTTTGGCAGGAAATTCTCCAGGTGCAAATGTTCCTGCAGAGTCAGTTCTTGCACTTATTGAACAAGGACTGCAGGTTTATTCCGCAGTACATAAGCGAATTCATCGAGCACAATATAAAGAGTTTAAAAAGATCAAGCGACTGAACGCGTTATATCTTGATCAAATGACTTATGGTCTTGTGCTGGACGATCAACAAGCTATTGTTCAAGCAGATTTTTCAAGTTTTGACTTTGATATTGAACCAGTAAGTGATCCAAATGCAACTACTATGGTTCAAAGACTGCTGAAAGCTAAAGCACTTCTTGATCTTCGTGGAGCTGGACTGAATGATAAAGAGATTTTACGCAGATACTTGATTGCACTTGATATTGAGGACATCGAAAAATTCTTTCCTGAAGAAGAAGAGGGTGGTAGTCCTGAAGAGCAAATGACTGTGCAAAAGATGCAACTTGAGTTGCAAGAATTAAGTGCAAAGATTAATAAATTAACTGCTGAAACTGAAAAAATTAGGTCTGAAATTCCACATTCAAAAGTTAAGCAAGCGAAAGATGTTGCAGGAATAACGAATGATCAGAGGAAACTTGACATTGAAGAAGCTTCTGTAGCAAATCAGATTGAACTTGGACGAACTCAAATGAGTATTGGTAAAGCGCCTGAAGGTATTACTGAAGGTACAGCAAAAAGAGAGTATGGTTTAGAGACTAACAATCAAGGAGACGCATAATTATGAGCTTAATGTCTTGGCCAGATGGACATGTTAAGTCTAATAAGAATGGGACGAAGATGAATTTTGGTGAAGCTCTTTTAGTATTAAAAAATTTTGGTAAGGTTGCCAGAAAAGGATGGAATGGTAAAGGTATTTTTATTGAATTACAAAGACCTGATATGTTTAGTAAAATGACACATCCATATATTTACATTGATACTACAGGATTACAGACTACTAATGATGATGCACCAAAAAGTTTAGTTCCATGGTTAGCAAGTCAAACAGATATACTTGCAGAAGATTGGATTATTGTAAAATAATTAAGGAGCTTAGTGATGATTAGTGCAGAACAGTTTGCAGAATGGAAAACACATCCAGTGACAAAAGAGATTTTTGCTGAACTTACTGAATTAAGAGATCAGTTAAAAGATAAATTAATTGATGGCATTACTATTGATTATGGTGCAGAGTATATATATGGTTTAACTAATAAGATTGTTGGCCAAATTGCAGGGATTGAGCAGTTACTGAATATTTCTTATGAGAGAGAAGAAACAAAAGAACAGGTTAATGACCAGAGTGGTTATTAAGCAAATTAACATTTATTTAAAAGGGTAATATTATGGAAGAACAAAACATTAATCAATCTGGAATAATTCCTACTGGTGGGCACTTGCTTGTTATGCCTGATAAGGTAGAAGAAATGACAGCTGGTGGAATTTACTTGCCTAAAACAGCACAGGACAAAGAGCAAATGGCAGCTACAGTTGGCACATTGGTCGCTGTTGGTTCTGGTGCATGGGCTGATATTGATGATGGTTCTCCTTGGGCTGCAGTTGGTGATAAGGTGAGTTATGCTCGATATGCCGGTGTTTCGATGGTTGGGCAAGATAAGGAAACTTATGTATTGATTAATGACAATGATGTTCTTGCAAAATTACTTTTTTAAATAGGTGTTATGATGGCAGAAGAATTTATTGACGATATTATTGATAGTTCAGTAATACCAAAAATTGAAAATGAAATGATTAATGCAATTCAAGGTGCAGATGTTATTAAAGTACCTGAGAAAGCAATCGTAACAATGGGGAGCGAAGCGACCCCCGCTGAGTCCCAGGATGTAAAAACTACTGGAAATGAACTTCCTGGAGTAGAGGATCTTGCTACACAATTGGGTTGGCGTAAAGATCATACTGGTGAAGATGCAGTTGATGCTGTAACGTATATCTTACGTTCTAAAGATATTCAAAAGTCTATGAGTCAGCATAATAAAGATCTGAAAGAACAACTTCAGGCTTTAAATGGTTCTGTTAGTGCATTGAAAGCCCATAATGAAAATGTTTATAAGGCTGAAGTAAAGAAACTTGAAAGTGAAATTGTTGAGTTGAAAAAAGAACGTAAGGCAGCTATTGAGTTGGCTGATGTTGATAAAGTTGAAGAACTTGACAAGCAGATTGATGAAAAGCAAAAAGATATTGATGCACCAAAATCTACTGATAAACAAACTGATTCAAGTAATGTCAATTCTATTTATACTGAATGGGTAAAGGATAATCAGTGGTATTTAACTGATGATGAGATGGCTAAGTTTGCTGATACTATAGCGCAGCAATATGCAGGTGCACCACTTGAGCGTCTTTATAAGATTGTGCGAACAAAAGTTCAAGAAGTTTTTCCTGATAAGTTTGAATCGAATGAAACTGATAATAAAGGAAAAGAAACTGTTAAGTCAGTTAAAGCTCCTGTAGGACCAAAGAGTCCTGTTGAAGGATCTTCTATAAAAGGGAATAATGTTCCTTTTACTAAAGCTGATTTAACTGCTGATCAGATGCAAATTATGAGTCAGTTTGTCCGAGGTGGCATTATGACTGAAGAGCAGTACATTAATGATATTGCGAAAATGCAAGAATAGATAGGAGAGATCAGATATGAGTAATTTAGAGAATGTAAAGAGCGTTACTGGTGAGTCACCTAGAAAGAGAGTTCCTCTTGGTACACGGAATATTTTAACTGCACCGAAAAAGCCCGGATTCGTGCGCCGGTTTGTGAATGACAAGGGTGATAGAGTTCAGAGTTTTAAAGATGCTGGATGGAATGCTGTTGATGATAAAGTTCAGGTTGGTGATCCTAAGATTGGACAAGTTGGTTTGTTAGGAAGTCTTGCAAATCCTCATGTAGGTGGTGGTCAACGTGCTGTATTGATGGAAATTCCAGAAGATCTTTATAATGAGGATCGAGCAGCATCTCAGGCCAATATTACTAAGGTTGAAAATGAGATTAAGAGAAAATCGAAAACTGATGGTAAAGATGGCTTAAGTGGTGAGATAAGTATTTCATAAATTAATAATTTTAATGGAGTTATATTATGGCAAATCTTGATACTCCATTCGGGTTTAAACCTGTCAAACATTTGATGGGTATGCCTTGGAATGGAAAAGTAAATACGTATTATGTTCCTGTTGGTAATGCAACAGCGATTTTTAAAGGTGATGCAGTTAAGAGTGATGGAACTGGTGACGCTACTGGTAAGTTCCCATCAATAACTCAGGCTGCTGCTGGTGATCTTATTCGTGGTGTTGTTATTGGTTTTGGTGATAATCCTTATACTATGATTCATCCTGATACTCCGATGCGTGACTATTGTCCTGCTACTACTGCAATGTATGCTTTTGTAGTTGATGATCCTTTTGTAATCTTTGAGGTTCAGGAAGATAGTGTTGGCGCAGCTCTTGCAGTTACGGCAATTGGTCTTTCTACTAATGTTGTTGTTGGTTCTGGTAGTACTGCTACTGGGAAGTCTGCAATGGAACTTGACTCAAGTGATACTGGAACTGATGGTACTGGGCAGTGTAAAATTCTCCGCGTGGTTGATCGTGAAGATAATGCACTTGGAAATCAGTGTAAATGGGAAGTTCTCATTGTTGAGCATGAACTGTTAGTTGCGACTGACGTATAAGGAGATAGATAATGGGAATTATTACAACTAGCAATTTTGCTAAAGATTTGGTCCCAGGTGTAAAAACCTGGTTTGGGCAGAAGTATAAAGAGTATCCGATTGAGTATCTGGATATTTTTGAGAAGACTAATTCGACGAAGGCTTTTGAAGAAGAAGCTGGAGTTACTGGCTTTGGTCTTGCTGCTGTTAAGACTGAAGGTGCTGGCGTTGCTTATGATGAGCAAGAGCAGGGATTTGTAAGTCGTTATACTCATGTAACATATGGTCTTGGGTTTATTATTACTCGCGAGATGTATGAAGATGGTATTGCTGTGACTGTTGCATTGCGTCGTGCAAGTGCTCTGGCTTTCTCAATTCGTCAGACTAAAGAAATGATTGGTGCGAATGTACTTAATCGTGCATTTAATAGTTCTTATACTATGGGATCTAATTCCGATGGTAAAGAGCTTTGTGCTACTGATCATCCGAATAAATCTGGTGGTACTTGGCGGAATGAACTGGCAACTGCTGCTGATTTGAGTGAGGCTGCTCTTGAGCAGGCATGTATTGATATTGGTGCATTTAAGACTGATCGTGGTTTGACGATTGCTATTATGCCGCAGAAATTGATCATTCCATCTGCTCTTGAGTTTGATGCATTTAGGATTCTTGAATCTATTGGGCAGTCAGGTAATGCAAATAATGATATTAATGCTTTGAGGGCTTCTAAGAAATTTCCTCAAGGTGTTAAGGTTAATCATTATTTGACTGATGCTGATGCTTGGTTTATTGGTACGAATTGTCCTGATGGATTGAAGTACATGGAGCGTAGAGCTGATGCATTTGGTACTGAAAATGATTTTGATACAGAGAATGCTAAGTTCAAGGCTACTTTCCGTGGATCGTTTGGTTGGTCTGATCCTCGTGGAATTTTCGGAAGTCCAGGTGCTGCATAATTGGCGTTCATAAGTGAACGACCAAACTGATTTTAAACAATGACCGTCTTTGGTGACGAGCTGAAGACGGTCTTATTGATGGGTAAATGAAAGTTAAATTCTTTCAGGCAGTTCTTTGAGATAAGAAGTGTCCCAGAGGAGAAAATAATGGGTGTAACAAATTTTCCAAATGGTATTACATGTGATACCACAAAAAATAAGTCAATGGCATCTGGATCAACTATTCCAGTTGCTGGTAGTGCAGGATATAATCCTGGGTGTATTTTTGTTAAAAGTGATGTTACTCTTGGTCAATCTATTCAGTGGATAAATGTTGGTACAGCTACATCATGTGTATTCGTTCCTACTGGCCCTGTTTATGGTTATGGTATTAGAGTTGCTGGTGGGCCACTTACATCAACTACTGGATCTGCATCACAATCTATATCTTTACAAGGCTCAATCATGGATAGTGATATAGCTTTTGTAGGACATGAAGTATCTGATGATAATGATCAAATTGTTGCTGCTATTGCTGCTGAGGGAGCTATTCTTATTACTGGATCAGCTGATCCATTAGCTGCACATGGTTATAATTATGCTTCATTAAGAAGTAAATGTACACCTCGATGGGATATTGTTGCTGCAGGTACATCTACATCTGTTGGTGGTAATGTTGCAGAAGCAATTACAATAGCTGGAGTTCTTGCTACTGATATTGCCTTTGTTAATTATGGTGATACAAATGATACAGATACAATTAGTAAAGCTATTTGTACTACAAATACACTAACAGTTACTTGCTCGGCTGATCCAAGTACTGCACATAGTTTTCATTATGTGATTATTCGCCCAAGTGGTACATTTAAGCCGAGTCATTATATTGCATATGCTGGTAAACACACTACTGTTGGTGGTGCTGCTGCAGAAGCAATTACTGTAACTGGAGCACTTGCAACTGATATTCCTATTGTTGTATATAATACTACAAATGATACAGATAGTATTTTAAAAGTTGTTGTAACTGCTGATACATTGACAGTTACATGTTCTGCTGATCCATCAACTGCACATGCCTTTAGTTATATGTTGCTTAGGGCATATTAAATAGTTTTAATTTTCTGCAATAATATTAATTTGTTATTGCAGAAAGTTAAGTTTATTTAATTGATGAGAAATAATAATAAAATTATTATATAAAATGATATTATGAAAACTGGTCATTGTAAACAATGTGGAGCGCTATTAGAGTATGGAAATCCTATTTGTACATGGTGCAAATATAATAATTCATTTATTTTGGAGATATCATGAGGGCAAAAACATTAATAGAATCAACAGTAGATGCAGCAAATAAAATTTTAATTATAGATAATTTAAATCTTAATGGGTCACTTTCTATTGTAGGACTGGTTACTACAGAAAGTGTTGCTATTCAGATTCCTAGAATAGCTGATCCTGCTGTAGACACTGATACTGATTGGACTAATTTTGTTTATGATAGTACTACTTATGTACTTAATGTAAATAATAATCGTGTAAGTCTTCCTTTTCGTGGAACATATAGAATAGTTAAACCTGCAAGTCCTGAAAATGCTTTTGGTATAAGGTTTGAATAATGCTTAGTAAATCAATTACAAATCCATTGCAATCTTTAATATGTGGATTGAATAAGTTTGGCAACACCAAAATCTACTGGTACGCCGCCCTTACCTCCGATCTCACGGTAAGAGTAGGATCTCTGGAATGTGTGTACCCACCTGACGATATCCCTGTGTTTGGTGATAATGGGATAATTATTACAACAGGAGTCATTCTAACTGCAACTGCTATCCCGTCAATAACAACCACGAATAAACTCACAATTGATATCTACTGCACATTTCTGGAGAGCATCGAAGGAAAGCTGGAAACTATCATGAAAAACGTAACTGACTCGCTGAATTACATCACCTTATCGTACATTGGAGAGGTTGGTCTTCATCTGGAAAAGTGCGTTGATGGGGCGTCCGAGTGGTATGATTACCCATTGGTAGCAACAGTGGGACAGGAATATCACATACAAGCATATTTAAAATCAGATAAGAGTTTGAGTATTAAGGTTGATGGGGTGAGCATATGACTGAGTATGTGATAACGGAAACAGGACAATTCTCTGCTCTCACATTATATGGTGGTGACAGGGTAACTACAAACGATGTTTCTATTGCCGAAAAATGGGCTATAGGACAGTCTGGGACAAGTGGGCATCAAATATCATTAGATCACGTAAGCCTAAATGGGGCTACTGACTACAATTTAGACTTCACTGGACGCAGTTATTTGACGATATCTAACCTCGTAGTTAATGGGGCTACGGTTAGAAACATATGGTCTGATTCAACCGCTTCTGGGTTGGTATTAAATAACATCACCTCTATTGGAGGGGTGACTGGTATTTGGATACGAAGCAAATCGAACTCTCAATACAGCAATATCAATGCTTCTGGAATGACGGGAGCTGGCTTTAGGCTGACTAATGCTGCAAGCAATGTAACGCTCGAAAACATAACTACTGTTGGAGGATCAAGCAGTTATGGATCAATCGATATCGAATCTATTGTTGGGCTATCTTTTAACCACCTTGGAGCAACGGATGCACTAAGTATCGGGGTTTACATCGGCTCATGCTCGGGAATTGTTTCTGGTAGTTATTTAAGCTCGGTGGATAGCTATAATGCAACGTATCCTGGGGTTTATTTTAAGGACAACACTTTTTCAAGTGGCACGATCTCCAATATAACTGTAACCGGATCATATAGTAATGGGCTTGGGCTTGACGCTAATAATATTCCAAATGTTATTTTCTCCGATATCATATCTACAGGTAATACCACCTCTGGTATCGATTCTAACGGGTCGTCTACTACATTTAGAGATTTTGTATCATCATCAAATAGCTGGTCTGGTTTTAGTGCAAGAGGGACAAGTGGGGCTAATGTAGTCCGTAATGGGGTTGTTCAAAATAACCTTTGGGATGGCTTGGCTTCTGCTGGCGCATCTGTCATAAATGCCGATAATATTATTATATCTGGGAATGGTACTGTTGGGCAGATTAATTCAGGTGATGGATTCACCAGCCACGATACATCAACAGGAAACTCTCTAGTTAGATCTGTAATCTATAATAATAAAAACACGGCGCTGGCGGTAATCGGCACATCATCTGGGATTTTCAATAACAACACCTGTGTTGATAATCATGTAGCAACGATGGTTAGAGGGTCACTGTGGTTCGCCAATAGCTCAAACTCTCCAGGGTGGTCATGCAAAAACAATATCGTAGTAAATAACACTTCTATGACAGGGGATGCCTGGGGTGGAATATTGGTAATGATTTACTCCGGTGGTGTTGTCCCAGTTCTGGACTATAACTGTTACTGGTCAACAACAAACCCAACGCCATTCTGGGTCTATAACGGAGGAAATGCTGCTGATCCATCTGGATACAATAAGTACACGTTCGAGCAGTGGAAAACATATAGCGGTCAAGATACTCATTCTATTTTTGCTGATCCATTGTTCGTCGATTCCGCGCTACACGATTATAGACTCCAAAAAACATCACCTTGCATAGCCACAGGAACAGATGTCGGTTTGCGAGAGGATGCTTATGGAAACCACATATATGGCCTCCCTAATATTGGGGCCACAGAGAGAGTTCCGGTTGCTCCTGTGATTAGCGATAATTTCTTTATCGGTTCTGATGGTACAACTGCGATGGAAGGGCAACTAAGAGATCCGAGGGTGACAAGCTAAATGAAAAGAACCGTAAAAAGCAGAGAAGAACTTGAAGTGTTGTTCAAAACATACCCTCAGCGCCGACCGAGCGCTGGAGGTGGATGGGATAAAGAAGGTATGGTTTTCAATGAATTCATGTTTGCATTTTGTGGACGTACTTTCAAGTTTGATAAGCAAGATGAGGATAAGAGGTTGTACGTGAAAGGGAATTCGTCACTCTATTTCATCGAAGAGTGGCTTGTTCCGAAGAAAGTAAAAAGACACGTCATCTTTGTCTTATGTTTAAATGATTTTCAGAAAATTTAATGGAGGGGATTATGTTAGAAAGTTTTGTGTGGTTTTCAATATTCATAGCAGCTTTGGTTTTCATTTATTTCAAAGTTGTAAAGCCGCAGCTTGACAAAAAGAAAGAGGTTACTCCTATTGTGCCTCCTATTGCGGTGCTGAAAGAGGAGGAAGGTGTGTACCTTGGGGCGGGCAATCCAACAGCTAAAGGGCCACGACCTTTATGGAAGTTTTCTAAAGAAGGCGCTGGTTATGGTAATGGGGGTAGAGGTATGGATTAGTGGTAAACTTGCATTCACTGTAACAACTGGAGATAAGCGCCAAGATATGCCTGACGGTTGCTTGTGGAAGCCAGTGTCAGATGTTCTACCTAAAGGTTGTGCAGTCCACGGGCCTGGAGGCTCAACTGCTACCAAGTGCATTATTAAGTATAAAGGCTGAAAATGTTATCATTTGTTGATAATTGGAAGGAAACAGCAAAAAAGGCGTGGTCGTTACGATTTATGGCTGTAGCGGCTGTCCTTGAGGTTGCAAGTATTTTTCTCCCTTTATATATCGACTCGCTACCGAGAGTTTACTTTGCCATTGTTTCGCTGGCTGTAATTATGGGGGCAATGGTTGCTCGACTGGTGGCTCAGAATAATTTACAAGTGACAGTAAATAATGACCGAGCTTGACTGGGTTATAATCGTGATACTCATTATTGTACTTTCTGATCAAAGTAATAAATTATGACAGTATTCAACTGGTTTCTCGTTATCATTATTGCAATTATTGGACTCATTATTGGTGTAGGTAATGCTTATGGCATTAGGAGTGGAATATTGAGCTACATCCCAATACCGAGGGCTCCAGAAGGAACAGTTAACAAGAATGGTCTGCAGGTTATTGGCTTGAGTAAGTGGTCAGTTGCCAGCACTACAAATTGTGCAGAAGCAATAATAGACAGCAGGTGTACCGGATTTGAGTTCAGTTATTGTCCATTTTTTAATCCAGACAGCCCTTTTAGAAATGCCAATATTTTAAACTCAATCCCTACAATTTCAATTACTGAGACAATTTTTCTGGGATGGAGAAATGAATCTGCCATGCAGGGAGATTGGTCCGTCACCATTGAAGTTATAAAAGATCGGGCCAATACGGTAAATACTCACATTAATGAGATCCGAGGGCGTGTTACCAAAATAGTACTGATCCCTGTCCTTGAGGATTACTGGCGCGAAGATCAGTGGCTACAGGCGGTTGCTGTAATTTCCTCGCAACTGGATAGTGGTGACAAGGTTTATTTCAGGCGTTCGCACATGCTGAACACAGACATTCCGCCAGAAATAATCACAGCAAGATTGAAAAATGGTGAGAATTATTCGTTCGTCAATACTTATTTAGAAGCACATAAAATTGATTTTGGCGGAGATGCAAAAACAATAAGCAATGATGGTGGTTTTGTTTATCAAGCAGTTCCTGTTCTTGGAATGTACGAGGATGCTGGGTCTATTAGTGGGATGCCTGGAGGGTACGCAACAACTGATAATTGGTTCTCATCCGCAAAAAAATCAAGTAAAACAGCAATGCTCTGGCGGCCGGCATATAACCTGTTTCCAAGAAATATACAAAACAGTCGTATTTCCTACGCACTGCCAGGTGTGACGCTAGACAAACGATTTGATAATGGTGCAGATCCTTTTTTCAATACGTTTGAGGCCGAGATTGTTAAACAGTTTCTATCTCCATAACAAGGTTAAAAAATGAAAGAAATTAAGCGAGTTATATTTTCATTATTTATTGCAGCAATTTTCATGTCGGCTATGGGACTATTCTCTCTACCTCCAGCCTTGCAATTACTATCATTCAAGGCTGTTCTCGTGTCGCTGGCATTTACTCATGCGCATATTGTTGGCAAGTTGGCATTTCCACAAGTCAACTGGGATGAATCTATGATAAGGCCAGTTCATTATGTAAGGGTGCTTCTATATGTGGTATTTATTTACGCTTATAGCCTTGGCGGGTAGTCTCCTTCCCGCTTATGCTCATGCTGGAAGATGCCTTCAATACGCACAAAACGTCCGTGTTGAGCATTTCAGGGAGTTTGGCATAGACTACCCTTGGCACTATGCGGTCGGGCAGCTACAGCAGGAGAGCGGATGTAGGAACATAATTAGCAATGATGGTGTCGGTTCTCAGGGTGTGGCCCAAATAACCTGGAAGGTATGGGGTAAGTACCTTGTTGCTCATGGTGTCACCGACATGGTAGGGATACGCAATCAACTGCGTGGGCAGGCACTGATCAATAAGGATTCGTGGAATCAGGCCAAGCCAAAGAAGTTGTGGATTTCGTGGCAGATTTATAATGGAGGACGACTTGTTCTGAAAGAGATTGAACGGGCTGGATCACCTGATTGGGACATGGCAAGGAATGAGTGCCATAGGAAGGTGATCACGTTTGCGAGTGGACAAAAGATTGATGCTTGTGAAATAAATTATTCTTACTCAAAATTGATATTTAAATATGGGGATCAATATCGTATTGGTCCAGATTCAGATAAATTCAAATACTGGTGAAATTATGAGCGAACAAGAGATTGAGCAAGAGATACAGGACAAAAACCTTAATGCTCCACGATTGCGCCCCAGTGATATTGATGCAGTAATTGCTGATCAGACATTTACGGTTCTTCCAAGTGGAAAGGCAATGATATGTGAGTTGACTTTAGTTAATGGCTTTACCGTAAGGGGAGAGTCTGCTTGTGTCAGCAAGGAAAATTTTAATTTTGATATCGGTGCAACGATTGCTAGAGATAACGCAAGAAATAAAATATGGGAGTTGGAGGGGTATCTCTTGCAGGACAAACTGTTTAGAAAATATTAAGGAGGTATAACGTGCAATTATATCTGATATTGGCCGCCGCATTCATGATATGGTCAGGAGTAATAACAACCACTGCTTATTACAAAGGCCGCACTGCTGGTGTTTCATCTGCCACAGAAACATGCAATAACACCATAAATAAACAGAAGGAAGAATCAGCCGCTATTATGGCTGTTGAAGTCGCAAACGTAGCAGCAACCGAAAAGAAACTGCATGAATTTAAAGACAATCGAGAGGTGCAGGATGCAAAAAACAAGCAAGAAGTCGATGTTCTTTCTGGTCGGGTACGTGCTTTGTCTGGGATTATTGGCCGGTTGCGCGACCCAAACGCAGGACGTGGGGAAAGTGATGGTATCACCAAAAGTGGAACTCCCACCGATACCAGCAATAGTGTTTACAACAGAGCCGAAGCCAGTGGGATTTTATCAAAACAACTTACTGAATTTCTTTTCGACCAAGCAGAGTCCTGTGACCAAATAAATTTGGCATACACTTCTTGCCGAGAAGACTCAATGAATATCAGGGGATTAAAATGAGTGCTGCTATTATAAGCTGGCTCAAGGCAATAGGATTGATCATCATCCTGATCATGATCGGTGTTATAATTACACCTCTACATTGGGTGCGATAATAAATTGCCAACAAATATTGGAGAGGATTAACTTATGACCGCTGAACAGTTTGGGCAATTAATGAAGCTGATTGATAAAATAGCATCAAACCAGTTTACCATCACTGGTGCCGCCGATTGGCCCATTCTTGTTGTTATCGGAGGGATATTGCTTACCATGCTGATGACGATGTGGATTGATTTAAAGGGGTCAATTAAAGAGCATCGTGGTGAGTGGCGCGAATCACTGAAGGAACATCAAGCGGAAGATGAAAAAGAGATTCAGCTTCTTTGGGACGCTATGAAAGATTGTAAGCGAGAATGTTGTCCTCCGAGAACAAGGGGTTAATAATGGGAACCAGCGAGAATATTACTCTTCGTAAAATAAAGAGATCTATTTTCATAGTTAATAGCTGGCAAGAATACCAGTTCCTCATGTATGATCTTCGCAGATATCGACGTAAAAACATACTATGAAATCACTGCTCGTTGAAATGCCAGAACTTGCCGACAAGATTGAAAAGGTATCAAGTAAAATGATAATGATCTGTGTTGTGATTTTAAAGCAAAGCTTTATACAAAATTATGAGGATAGATAAATGACTTATAAACCTGGTGATTATTTAGTTATTTGTGATCAATGTGGTTTTCAACGATATGCTTCTGATTGTCGAATGACTTGGGATAAATTATTTGTTTGTGCTGATACTTGTTGGGAAGAAAAGCATCCACAATATACTGATCCTAAACCTTTAGGTGAGAAACAAAGTGTACCTGTATATCGTCCTGAACCTGAAGAAAACTTTATAACTGTACCAATAACACAAAATGATTTATAATTTTTCAATTTGATTAATGAAATCTTGCCGTTCACATTTGAACAAACCTGTCGAATAGAGGAACTGTAATGCTTAGAACAGATTATGTATTTGATGCTAGTGAAGGAACTATAACTTTTACTGATAATGTAATTGAAAATTATTTAGAAGTTATAATAAATAGTACTGATGGAATTATTATTTATAATTCAATTTCACCCTCAACTACAGGCACACTTGTTGATAAAGTTCTTACATTAATATATGATACATCAAGTATGTCTGATACTGATGATCTTCAAATATTTTATGGTGAGGCTGCAAGAGGAACTTTTGGATATACTTTTGAAGAATTAATATCAAGAACTAGTACGCTTGTAGATGATTCTGGTCTTGATGCTAGTCTTGGAGATTTTATTAATCAAGGTGTATTTGAAATTGCCGGGGGTATGCAATCATCTTTATCTGATATGATTACACCACCTTTACCAAATCTTTTTTCTATAGATACTATTACAACAAATACTACTTTAGCATATGTAAATATGCCATCCACTTATAATAGGAATCTTTGCCTTGCTGTATCAGCAAGAGGATCTGAAATTGATATAGCCCATTCTTTTATTGATTTTGTTACAACATATCCATCTCTTTCTAGGGTTGGCAATATTTCTGAGGTTGTAGAGCACGGTGATAAACTCTATTATCAGGGAATTCCATCGACTGCCGAAATTTTAACCTTGCATTTTTACCGAAAACCTGTTATAATGATAAATGATGGGGATGTACCAGATGGTATTCCTGAACATTTACAAATGGCATTATTAACAAATTTTGCTGCGTGGAAAGCTTATGAGATTATTGAAGATGGACTTGAAAATGAAACTCCAAATACAATAAAGTATAAAGGGTTGTTTTTTGAAGCATTAAAAATACTTGAACTTACAATTCCTTATGATTCTCGAGGATTAATGTTGAGATAAAATATGACTGAATCAATTATTTTAAAAGGAACTTTAGGTCTTAATAATATAATAGACCCTTTAAGGCATTCATATAATCCTGAAACTGGTGTAGGGTTTTTAGCTGAAGGGCAGAATATTGATATTGATGATTCTGGAATGCTTTTTAGACGTGCAGGCCAAGTTCAATTATCTGCTGTATCTTCACACTCACTTTTCTGTGATACTGGTGATTGTTTTGTAGTACAAGATCGTACAAGTGACGCAGCTTTATATAAAGTAGGAACTGATTATTCTCTTTCTGGAATTCGATCTGGATTGATGAAAGGATCAAAGGTTTCATATTGGCAAGAAGGAGTAAAAACATATTATTCTAGTGCTTATCAGAATGGCGTAATAGAAGCTGGAATATCTTCAGCATGGCCCACAAATACACATGTTGGTGTTGATACTACAAGACATTTTGCAACAGCACCTCTAGGAATTCATATAGGAGTTTTTCGTGGTCGTATGTGGATTGTTGTTGATAATGTTATTTGGGTATCAGAACCATACGCATATGGTAAGTTTGATATGGCGAGATGTTTCTTTCAGTTTGGTTCAAGGGTTTTAATGAATAAACCTGTTCAAGGAGGTGTTTGGATATCTACTGAAGAGTATACTGGATTCATTCGTAATGCTGAAAAATTTACTGATATGAGTTTTGAAAGAAAAACAGAAATACCTGCACATGAATATAGTGCAAATATCGAACTTATTGATTTAAGTAATACAAGTTTAAAAATACCAGGATTAAGTGCTATCTGGTCAAGTAATGATGGGTTAACTATTGGTACGGAAGATGGGCAATTAATTGTAGCCACAAAAGATAATTTACTTTATCCAAGTGGTTCTTCTGGATCTATGGTAAATAATAATTTCAATATAATCAATTCAATTTATTAGGAGAATTAAAAATGGCATTACGATTAAGTACTGGATGTGTAAACGCATTAAATGTTACAGATGATCTTAAAACAGTAATGGCTAATGGAGTTATTTATAGGTATTCTGGAACTCAGCCAGTGACTGCTGATGCAACTGAAACTGGTACACTTCTAGATATTATTACTGTAGATGCTGGCGCCTTTACTCCTGGTGTTATTACAAATGGATTGAATCTTGGTAATAGTGTAGATGGTGTTCTTTCAAAAGATTCTGGTGAGGTTTGGCAATCTGTAGGTCTGGCTGCAGCTGGAACTGGCACAGCTGCTGGATGGTTTAGATGGTATGCGAATGATCGTACAATGGGTGCAAGTACAAGTGCTGTTCGTATTGATGGATCTATTGGAACTTCTTCTTCTTATGAAATGAGAATGTCAAACACATCAATTGTAGAAGGAAATACTTCAAGTGTAAGTACTTTTACTGTAACCCAACCTAAAGCATAATGGCATACGCAAATTTAATAGCGCAGTCTTGCAATAATCCTATTGAAACGTTTATGCGTTTTAGGGATTTTATATGCAAACGAAATGGAACGTATGATTATTCATCTACTGGAGTTGGATGGACATTACATGATTCTTATTATGCTGTTAATGAAGATACAATTAGCATAAATGATTATTTCGTTATATATTCTGCTGGCGAAGATGGTCAACGTGATATATATTTTTATGTTAAATATGTATCTGGATATATAACTATTCAAGGATATTTATATTGGAATAATACAACACATGCTGGTGTTCAGTTATTTGGTTCAGCAAGTAATTGGAATAATACATTAGCTACAAATAATGTTCTATGGTTATATGCTGATCTTGATCAATTTATAGGAGTAGCAAAATATGGAACTTCTTATTATACTGTAGATGGTGGTTGGATGCCAGATTCAGTAATAGATCAAACAGTTACTGTAGCAGCAAGTGCAATAACAGCTGGATCTTCTATTACCGTTACATTTACTTCAGTACCGGCTGAATGGGCAGTTAATACTTATTTATTTGTAAAAGATACTGTTAATATTGAACGAGTAAAAATTACTGGTATTAGTGGAACTGACGTAACTTTTCAAACATTTGTAGCATCGTATTTAGCTGGAAGTAAATTTAGTTTAGAGGTAACTACATATATATCAACAAATAATTTTACATCAACCCGTTATTTTCAAATAAATCATGATGGAGTGAAAAGTTCAACTACAGGATGTATTCTTGATAATACTAGTATTACTAATCCAACGAGTGGTGATGCTTTAAGTGGTTTAATACCAGCTAAAAAATATTATATGAGTAATGCGACAATGTGGGCTGGTCCTCTTAAAAATTGCCTATCTACTGTTTCAACATTGACATCAGAAACAACGCATACTATTGGTGCTCAGGGATATAGATTTTTTAATTTATATTCTGCTGGATATACACTTATAAAAGAGGTATAAAAAATGTCATCTTTTTTTGTTCTCTCAGATGATGCTTGTGGATCAGCTCAAGCTGTAGCAAATACTACTGTATTATGTGGTGGCAATGTTCGAGCTCCTCATGGTGTTGGGTTACGTAGAAAAGTAGTTGCTTTTCTTGATAATGATCCTGATAATATTCTTGGAAAAACTGAATCAACTGAACCTAATGGTTTTTTTTCAATGAGTTTACCTGGGTTATCTACAACGCGATATACTGTAATTGCTATCGGGGAACCAGGAGAACAATCAGTTGTTTATTCACAATGTAGAGAATTCTAATGGCATATACTCCACCTGACATAAGAGATATTTATTTTATTCTTGGTGATTCTGAGGTTACATCACCATTTGTTACAATGTATTTACCGATTCGAGTTCTTGAGATTGAATCTGTTAATGACATTGTAACTTGGGTAGAAATGACATTACCATTAAAAGTTTTTTCTTCTGAAGTAATGAATCCTACTTTGAGTGATGTTTCATTTACATTACCTACAAAGACAATGTCAGCAATAAGTAATTCATGGACAGTAACATATGTTAATTTAGAACTTCCAGGAAAAGAAGTTATTGCTGAATGTGAAAATGATATTGTTACCTGGGGAAATCTTGTTAAACCTGTATTTGAAGTAGTTTGTGAAATGGGTAGTGATACAGCAATAATTATTCCCGATAGAATTATTTCCTGTTTATGTGATAATCCGACTGTAATATCTGTTAGTTTATTACTTCCTATTAAGATGTTGAGTTCTGAAGTACATAATTGGGAAACTTCAACAGTATCACTTAATATTCCAATGCATTTGATGCAGAGTGAGATTGTAACATTACAGACTGCCAATGTGGATATGAATATTCCACAAAAGACATTATTTTCAAATAGTATAAATTCAATAACTGCTAATTGTATATTAGTATTACCAATAAAAGAAGTGTTTTCAGAAGTCACAACTTCTCTTGATTATACTGTAATTAAATATCATAGACCTGGAACGACTTGTAATATATAAAATGAGGTAATTATGGGAACAATTGTTAGTAATGTAAATAGTGGTTGGACACTTCCACAAGCAGCTGCTCCAGATACATTGGTATCAGCATTAGAGCCTTTTGGTGTTAACTCTACTGTTGCGTATGATCTTGTAAATACTCGATTTGATGAAATTAGTGAGTCATCTAATGAGATGAGAACAATTCTTGAAGGTTATATGACTAACCTTAATGTAATAATTCAGTCACTTGTTATTCCAAATGTATCTTATGATTCTCAAACAATACCTAATTTGTCAGGAACTATTCCATCAGTTCCAATAATGTCTGGTAGTCTTGATTTAACATTTCCTTCTTTTACAACACCAGCACCAACATTAATAACAATTCCTACTATTGATCTTTCTGATCTTGAACCTTCGAATTTACCAACAGAAATTACTGATATATTAAGTTGGGCTAATTCAAATTATGATGAAACATTATTTACGGCACTTCTTACAAGATTAATAACTGATTTAACTTCTGGGGCAACTGGACTTGATCCTACTGTTGAGCAAGAAATATTTGATCGTGCATTATCTAGGCAAACTATTGAGTTTGATAAAACTCAACAAGAAATAGAACAGTATTTTGCTACTAGAGGATTTGATTTGCCTACCGGTGCAATGGCTGGTAGGTTACAAGAACAGGCAAGTGAACAGGCAAGAAATGTACTTGACTTGAATGGAAAGATCATGATTGAGCAAGCTGAATTGGCACAGAAAAATAGTCAATTCGCTCTTGGTTTGGCAAAAGATCTTGAGGCTGTTTTGCGCGATTGGCATAATAAAACAAATGATAGATCACTTGATTATGCAAAGGCATTAGCTGCAAATGCTATTGCTATTTATGCTGAAAATATTAAAGGATATATTGCAAAAGCAGAAGCTGATAAGATGTATGTTGATGTACAAATTGAAAATTTAAAAGCTACAGTAGAATATAATAAAGGATTGCTTTTAAGTTATACTGGAGAAATCGAAGCTTATAATGCCTTAATTTCTGGAAAGGCAACTAAAAATAAAGCTATTACTGATGTGTTTTCAGCAGAAATATCTGGTTATGAATCTGAATCAAGAGCAATAACAGATCAGCAAAAAGGTTTAGTTGCAGAATGGGAACTTAGAGTTAAAAATGCAGAAGCTGATATGCAAGCACAACTTGGTGAAATTGATGTAATGGTAAAAGCATATGCTGCAGAATATGGTTTAAGAGAGAAAGTTGCTGAATCACTTACTAATGTATCATCACAGACATTAGCATCAATGTATGGAGCTGTAAATGCATCTGCTGGTGTATCAAATAACTTTAGTTCAGGTCAAAGTAATTCATTTAATCGATCTGAATCTCTTAGTGAAAGTGTATCAAGGAGTGAAGGAATTAGTGTTAACTTGAATGAGTCTTCAAGTCTTAGTAATACTCTTAATGAATCTCATAATTACGAAGAATAATAATGTTACCAATTCCTACACGATTACAGTTTTTCGGAAATACTCACGCTGCTAAGGAGTTTAAGCGTTTTGCATTAACACAACTTGAAATCTTAAAGAGACAAATGTCATTTCAAGGATTAAAACAAGGTGTTAGAAGAATAACTCCTTTTCCTGGTGTATTGATTGAATGTACATCGAAATTTGGTAATACAGAAATTAAAGTTTATGTACAACCAACTAATTTTGAGTATCAACAACATCAAGGTAATGTACTTGAGAAGAGAAAAATAAACAAAAAAATAACGTTAGACAAATATTTTATATTTGCAAAAGCTGGTGATAAAACATGGTCAATATTACTTAATAAAACAACAGCAAAACTAACTTTAGATAGAAAATCACCACCAGTAGATTTTGAAAATATTTATGAATTTACTCAAGTTAGATATACAGAGAATTATACTGTTGGAATGATAATTGTATCAGCCATATCAATATGTATTAATGATGGGCTAAATAAAATAACAACTACAAGTTTTTATAGTGAGTGTGGAATTCCATCATTGAAAACTTTACAAGGATCAGCAGCAATATCTATAAATTATGATGAGATTTATCAAGTTTACCTTGGGGGTAATAATAAATATGTAACTAAATGTTATATTATTAATGCACATAATGATGAATGGGAACTTAAAAATCAGTATAATGCTCCATATGTTATGACTCCAATATCTAAAGCAATGGATTTTATTTATCATCGCGATGGTTCAGTAGGGCGAGATGGAATTACTACTACATTTTTAGTTCTAACAAGTGTAGAGACAATTACAAATACATGGATAAATTATCCAGTAACATCTACAGAACCACATCCATGTGTTGTTCCATCTCCTGCTTATCCTACACCAATGCTTGCTACAGAGACATATAATGAAACTGAACATATATATTCTTCTACTAATACAATTACTACATTCAATAGTATAAATGCAAGAAATGGTAGTATAATTCCTGCTGAATCATATAGAGGACTAGCTTTATTAAATCCTAATACTGATGGTACTTTATGGGATTTTTCTCTTGTTAATGTTGGACGTGTAAGTACATCTACATCTTATAAATCACATATTAATGGATATTGTACCTACCCATGGGCATGTTATTATTGGAATCGCTTAGATAATACTGATATTACTAGTACAACTACATCAAGTATATCAAATATAGCAAGTCAAATTACTTATGCAAATAAAACACATTCTGAAACATCTTATATTCCTATTTTATCTGGAATGTCTGGATATCATGGTGATCAATGGTATTTGGTAGAAGCTGAATTTACTACTAATGGATGTCATCAAAAAACTATGGAGGCTATTTCTTTAGATACTAGAACTTATAAGTCAGATTTAGTAGTAAGTAATAGTTCTGTTATTATTAAAGTTAATAAAAGTGTAACAGAATCTGAAGGAACGGCAACCTATATAGAAGATTATACTGGAGAAGATCCTTGTATTCCTCCAACTGGAGTATCACAATTTAAAACTTTAGGAGCTTCAGCATTTGTTAACATATCATTTTATCCTGAAAGCAATCAAATAAATAGTTTTCCAGATACAATTACTGCCGAAGTAGAATATTCACAAACAAATACTCATGTAGATATTAATACACTTGATTTTCCATTTGTAATAGAAGACATAGAAGAAATTAGTAAGTCTTTTATATCTACTGATCAATATACTAATATAACATTTTTCGGAGTGAAATATAATCTTAGATCAAATCCAGCGGTTTTTACATGGAAAGTAGCTGTATGTTTTGATGGTGCTTATCTTGATGCAATTGATGTGACTGATCAATTACGTGATAAGATAAAAACCTTTGATGATGATTTTGAAATGATATATTTTTATGGTAAAGAATTTGAAACAGAAGTAGTGTATTAAAGGAATAACTCATGCAAACAATACGAACTAATTTAAGTAATATTGCATGTACGCAATATACTAATTTTAACTATACATCTATGTGCATGTTTAATGGAGTTCCATTAGGTGCAGGAACTAGTGGTCTTTTTCAGATGTGCTGCGGTGATGATGATAATGGTGTAGATATTGCTGCTTATTTTATTCCATATACTGTTGATTTTGATGATAATCATCCGAAAAGATTACGAAGAGTTTATGTTGGTGGTCTTTTTGATGATCAATTAAAACTCACAGTAACTGGTAATGGTAATAGTGTTAATGGTCCATATACTATAACACATAATTCTTCTGAAACTAATCAAGTTAAAATGTTTGCAATTAATCGTGGTGTAGGTTATAAGTGGGTTTATGCTGATTTTAAATTTGAAAATGTTGCTGGAGCATTTTTTGCAGTTGATTCAATACTTGCTGTTTACTCAACACATCATAGACGACGAGGATAATAATGATACTTACTCAATCAATAAAAAGGTATTGGTGCTAATATGATTACGATAGAAGCAGAAAAAAAGAAGAAACTATTATCAGAACTCAGTAATCCATTTGTTGATTCAACAGCAATAAATAATAAACAAGTTGAAAAACAGCCAACTGTTTATGATCCATATACAGATAAAAGACTTTTATCCGCGCAAGACGCAAATATTAATATGGTAAAACCTTTTGTACGTGGATTTTCAGGTGCAGGTGAATCAGCATTAAGTGCAAACAGAGCTCTTGGTGGTATTGTTGATAATTTTAAAGATGCAAATTATAAACAAAATACTGCACTTAACTTAGCAACACCTGAAGATACACAAAAATATCTTGCTAGGATAGAAAAAGAGACTAGGTATTTTGATGATCAAAAGAAAAATATATTATTACCAAAAATAAATAATCAACCAGTAATGAATAATTTGCCTGTAATGAATAATGTAAATAATTCGACTACTATTACACAGCCTGTGGATAATAGAATATTACAGCCTCATAAAATTATAGAACAACCTAATGCATTAAGAGATCAAACATTAGGTAAAATGACTTCACGAGCTGAACTTTTACCAGATGGAAGTCAAAAAAATATACTTTCCATTGGTAAAAATACATTATCATATAATATGAGTGCTGATGATTTAAACATAAAGAAAAATATGGATGCTCTTAATGCTAAAGTTGCAACTATGAATCCTAAAGATATAACACCTGAACAAGCTACTCAGATTAAAAATCTTAGAGAACAAGCTGGATATTTACGTGGAGGAACTAATAATACTTCATTTGATCGTAATGGTAGAGCACTGCAAAATATGAATTCTGATCAAAATATTAAAACAGATATTGATGGACTATCATATGAAGGGCCTGCAAGTGGTGCTAGGGAATTGATGAAATATGCTGAAGCAAGAAAAGATCCTGAATATCAAAGAATCAATGCACTTGCTAATCAGCAATATCTTGAACGTAATGGGTTGAATAAAACAACTCCTGAAAATAAGTGGGATAGACTATTAGCAAGTAATATGTCACCGGGTAGAAAAATTGAAGCTTTAAAAGCAATGGAACAAGGTCAACGTGCAGTAGAAACTAATAATTTGCTGAGAGATAAAAATCGTATAGATGAATTAAATGTTAATTCAGAAAAAGATTTACGTAGTGCGCAAATTAATGCAATGAAAATTCCTATTGATACTGTTAATCAAATGACAGCACAACA
>Ga0265292_1000921_pt1 | contig 31027 bp, 40 predicted proteins | sample Munlanlewell296A_FD_189080 | JGI IMG/M metagenome (GOLD analysis project Ga0265292, IMG submission 189080) | Leachate microbial communities from a municipal landfill in Southern Ontario, Canada - Leachate well 296A | ecosystem: Engineered > Solid waste > Landfill > Unclassified | place: Canada... | reverse complement strand
GGAGGAGTAATGCCTGTATATCTGAGTATTACAGCACATCCCCCGTCATTTGTAGCAACGATCGAATGGGCATAATCGAAATGCCCGGGGGTGCTGAAGTCAAGGCACCATTCTTTTTCTCCGCAAGCGTTGAGTTTCATTACTAAAGGATCACTATAGGAATCATAAAATGTAGTACCACCGGAAAGAAATATATTTCCTGTTGTGTCTTTGTCCAATGAAAAGAAACCAATGTATGAATCTGGTAATCCAAATGTTTTATTCCAAATGATTTGTCCGTTAATATCTGTTTTAATCAGCCAGATGTAATGAACATAATTTTGTCCAAACTTACCTGTCAGTAAATATCCTTTGTCATAGTTTTCAGTAAAATCCTCACCTACTACATTTAAACCAGGAAAATATTCCTGCAACCAGCGGGATTGAGCATTCAATGAGCAGCTTAGAATGATAAAGCCAAAGAAAAGACTATATAGCTTTTTCATGAGCCTATCGGATTATTAAACATTTAGCTTTCTTTAATATTTTATTACCACTCATAAGACTTATTAAGTATATCCCAGGTGAGTATGCCCGGGTGTCCAAAAGGTACTGATTTTGATTATCTTGAATATGAAGACCATACAATTTTTTTCCATAAGCATCATTTATATTAATAAATGCAGGCTTCGCAAAGTTTTCTAAATTATATTCAATGATCAAGTATGATTTTGCAGGATTAGGATAGATATTTAAATAAGAGTAATCAATTAATTCATTATGAAAATATTTGTCTGTAATATGCTTATTTTTTAGAATAGTTGGGAGAAAAACAGGTTCTGAATAAGAAATTAAATCGTTAATCACCAAGAGATTTCTAGAATAAATTCCAGGTATTTCGTTTGATTCTTCCATTATTGAGAATAATCCAGGGTAAGTCGTACTATCAATTCTTACGGAATCTGATTGCATGGGTATTAAGATATTAATCAAATCTTCATAAAACTCATGTGTATTCATTTGATCTGCAGTAAGTGAGAAATCCACGAGTATGGAATTTAAAATATCCAAAACTTCTGTTGAATCCCCAGTATATAATTTGCAAAAAGCTAACTGATAATGTGTTTCAGGGGAATAGTTATCTTCAAGATATGCAATTACACTGTCTTTGGAAGAATTAAGCAACGTATCATTTTTATAATATCGGACTATATTTGAAAAAGCATTGCTCTTTAAAATATAATGTGAAGATATTTCCCTTTCCAACATTTCTTTTTCTCCCATAATGCTCTTTCCTTCCAAGATTTGTTCCATCAAATAGTCAGGCATGGGATCAAACTTATTCTCAAGGACATTCAAGATATCAGCCGATTTAGCTGCCTGTGGATTGGCGACAAGAATATCCCTTACCATTGCATTTAGAAGAACATTTTCTTTTTCGATAGCTGATTTCATTACCGTGTCAGAAAGATAAGGCGATTCATCTAATAATTGTTGCCTAAGATCAAGCGCATCATCAGGAAAGCTGGTCTGGATTTCAAATGTAAGTCCTGGCGTATCACCCCCATCGACATATTGCGTTAATGTACCAGAATAAGCGGTGAGGATTTCTTTTTCATTTGATAAAATACTTTTTTCTGATTCTAACTGGATGCCTCCTGAATGAAAATGAGAAGGACAGGAAGTATCCTTTGAGTAGGATACATATATGTCTTCAGAGGGTTCAATATTTTCATATTCCGATGGCCTAAGTTTATTTTCGAATGTATTAGGTTGATGTGTATAATTAATCTGATCGAGATCCGGATTGTTATAAAAGTTATAATCAAGAGAAGAATATTCGTCTGCAGTAAAAGTATTCCCAGCACCCATTGAATTCGGATCAACTCCCGGAGGGGCTGCAGAACCTGGAAAACCCTGATTAGTCGCAATCCCTAAGAAATCATGATTGAAACCACCTTCAGGTGTAATATACACATCTAAACTACATTCAATGAAATCGTTGCATTTGATACATAGCCCTTTTGTCCCATCTTTGTTGCGGTTCTCGCCTGCTGCAATTATACCATAGGTTAAATCTATCAGACTATCGTTATAAATCTCATTATAATAATCTGAGCCTGAATTCAGGATATGCATCCCAACCAGATTAAAATAATCAGGATCGCTGCCTGTTATCTTATTCTCTTCAATCTGGTATCGGGTACAATATTCGGTATAAATCCCTATCAATGTATCGCCCGGTTCGAAATAAGCTTCATCAGCATTCAATTCAAAGCGGTTTTTGATGATTGTGGCATCATAGGTCAGGCTCATGAATATACCCCGGCAATTGTCAATAAAATCAGCGGAATTCACAGTAATAGAGTAACGGCTATTGCTATTAAATGCCCGGATACCATATTCAAGGTTTTCAAAACGGCATGGCAGCAACTCGGGACATGGGATAATATTACCCTGGACACATTCGCTTGAAATGAAATAACCAGCCCCATAACTTTCTATGCCTTTACCCCGTGGATCATTTTTTTGAGTAGAGTAATTACCAAATGTACAGCCCATAATAATAATTCCTCCCACTTCATCCATTAAAATGTGCTTGTTAGGAATATTACGGGTAATTTCATATAAAGCATCTGTTGTTTCAAACCGGGATCTGGTAAACCTGCTGAAATTCGGAAGAATTTCATGAGTTATGGGGTGTGTATTGGTGAATGGATAAAACATAATGTCAATTACATTATCTTTGAATATGGCATCCCTACAAGATATGATACCACCGGAAGGAATAGTATAGATCCCATTTTGTCGGGCAGTGGCAATAGCCGTATCTGCAAATTCTATTGTCCCGCCATTAATAATTTGCACCATCCCTTGATAGTCAGTCATTTGAGGCATGCTGGCATTGCCCCAGATATCAATGCCGTTCCATAAAGTGTTGCAGCTTGAAGTTAATCTACCTCCATCTAATACCAATTTTGAGCCCCGATCAATAAAAATATCCGAATTTTCAGCCATTGCTATTTCACCTGTAACAGTTAATATTGCTCCATTGGTAATCAGATAATCCTTGTTTTTAAGTCCAAAAATATCCCATGTTTGATTTTCCCTTATGGTTACGAGTTCGGTTGCCGGAAGACAATCATTATAAAGCAGTACAAATTCAAAGTCGGGAACTTCTCCATTTTCATAAAGGAAAATTTTAATTTTAGTAAGTTCTCCTTGTATCAGGCCAGTGAAAGTCACAATAAATTCATTAGCATCTCCCATGCAAACTTTTCTTTGTGGTAAAAGAGTTATATCATAATTTTCAGATGCTCCGTTCACAGGAATGATTTCAACTCTTCCTTCGCCTATAATTCCTACGGGGAACAAATTGAGTTGTGCATCACCGGGGTTTTCGATGTAAAAATGTAATTCATGATCATTGATCAAATCCCCTGTTGAAAAAGAAAAGAATGAATTATTAGTCACATACATATGTTCAATGCTTTGTCCTGAACTCAAATATACTTTTAGTTCAGGTTTTACCGGGGTTCCATTATAATGTGAATCAAATGGTCCAATTCGGTTCTCGCTGTCATCGCTATCTTCCCTTTGAGAACAAGCCCCAGCTGGTAAATTGTATTCTGGAGAAATGCCCCAGTTCCAATATCCATCCTTGTCTTTATCATAGGGGACTACAGTATCGGTTAATGATAAAATGTCATCGATAGGAAGTAAATAGTATGTGGCACTTGCTATGTGTACATCATTCGCAAGGTGGTAAAAATAGCCATGAGCACCATATCCAGTACCCCAACTATTTTTAAAGATCCAATATAACTGGCCTATGTAATTTGAATTATCATGGACAATGATGGTATCGAAAGGATATGAAGTATCATAAAGAGTGTCCTTTGCTTTCACTATTCCATAACCAACTAGTGCTATAATATGGGAACCACCATTATAATATGATAAAGATACATCCAGTGGACCATGATTTATCAGTGCAACTTTCAATGTATCAGTGTTATAAGTATAATTTGCGTGGTAGCCGGCTATTTTAAGCTGATTCTGTGCAGATCCATTTGGAGGCGAATTTTGCCGGCAATTCCCATGAGTACTATCTCTTGGATAACATGCCTCATCGACAATACCACTATCTCTTGCAAAGATATTTGTAACAAAATCAAATCCACCATGACAATCAGAAGTAGCTATATCACAATCTAGAACATCTTGTTCTGATAGATTATAATTCTTCATTGGATAATTAAAATAAATATTAGCAACACCTTCAATTGCAGCCAGCGGCCCATAAATGTAACATAATCCATCACAAATGGGTATTTCTGATTGATCCTCAATAGCCGTTAACCACCCGCTTGTATTAGGACCATTATTATAATAGAATGCAGATTTTGAGGGATCATTTGCCCCATGCCTGTTTCGCCAATCAAATGAGTCCACAAGTTCAGAACCATCTGCCGGACCATCAACTCCTGGTCTTCCATCATAAATTCCGCCTGTATAATAGTCCAACCCTAATAAGTTATATTTTTCACCAAATCTGGTTACTTTATCATTGTAAGATAAATCTGAAATCGGATTCCTGTTGGCAAACCATAACATTTGGTTCGATTCGATTACATGATTAAGTGAATCCACTTTATGTAATTCGATCGTATTCTTAAAGTTTTCTTGAAGAATTTCAAGGTTTTCTCTGTACCTGTTTTGAAGGATAGCGCTATCCAGCTCTATTGACGCATTAATAATTTGTATTTTCACAGAACCCGGATTAATAATCCGCCTGAACATGGTTTCATCAGATGCTTCTGTAATTTCAAACTCCCATCGTGGTGAAATAAATGGATAAACCTCAAACACCATCCACTCATTTCCTGAATTATCGGTCAATATCACCCTGACCAGGCTCGTGTCGCTTGACAGCGTGACTGAGCCGGAAATGGATAATCCATAAATAGTATCATTCTCTCCGAAAGGAAAAATCTCGCCGTCTGAAGTGAATAAACTGTCGATCTGGATGGTTTGCGCCTGCATAGGCAAGGAGAAGAAACAACTAATCGTAATCATCAAAATGGCTAAAATCCCGCGGGGTGGAGTAAGTGTTTTCATAATCAATGGTTTAAAGGTTAATAATCTAAATGTAGAAATGGCTGGATAAAGATAATGTAATTGGGAAGGAAAAGCAAGATTATGGACGATTTTGCATGGACGATGGACGATTTTCCATTTATTCATGAAAATTTATTTTTAGAAACATTTGTTTTTAAAGAAACTATTTTTACCTTTGCAGCCCGATTTTAAAGGGTAGCACTTCTGACTTGTTCAGAGGGACTTAGGGACCTGACAAGGTGAGACACTATAGGCCCCAGACTTAATCTTCCTAAGATAAGTTTGGTCTCAAAAAGAGCCCACCTTGTATATATTCCTGAAGATTTCCTGAGAAACGGTTTGGTCTGGTTTGATCTCCAGATCATTAACAACGGATCAACTTTGAATAACATAAATTAAACAGTATCGTATGCCAACGATTCAACAGCTTGTCAGAAAAGGACGTTCTAAACTGATTGATAAGAGCAAATCTCCGGCATTGGATTCCTGCCCGCAAAGGCGCGGAGTCTGTGTGAGGGTTTACACCACTACGCCGAAGAAACCGAATTCAGCCATGCGAAAAGTGGCCAGGGTTCGTCTGACCAACGGCAAGGAAGTGAACTCCTACATCCCCGGTGAAGGTCATAACCTGCAGGAACACAGCATCGTACTGATCAGGGGCGGCAGGGTAAAAGACCTCCCTGGTGTACGTTATCATATCATCCGCGGCGCACTTGATACTTCAGGCGTCGACGGAAGGCAACAGCGGAGATCAAAGTATGGAACAAAAAGACCCAAGAAGTAATTATACATTATTAAATAACTCATGAGAAAAGGCAAATCAAAATCGAGAACCATCGTCCCGGACCCAAAATTTGGCGACCTGATGGTGACCAAGTTTGTCAACAATATCATGTTGCAGGGGAAAAAGAACAGTGCCTTCGATATCTTTTACGAAGCCATTGAACTGGTTACCCAGCGCAGCAAGGAAGACGGTCTTGAAGTCTGGAAGAAGGCCCTGGCCAATGTCACACCTTCGGTGGAAGTCAGAAGCCGCCGTGTCGGAGGTGCTACATTCCAGATCCCTTCAGAGATAAGGCCGGGAAGAAAACAGTCTATAGGTATGAAAAATATGGTCAAATACGCCCGCACGCGCCACGAGAAATCGATGCAGGAAAAGCTGGCCGGCGAGATCCTTTCAGCCTATAAAGAAGAAGGCTCCGCTTTCAAGAAGAAGGAAGATATGCACCGGATGGCCGAAGCCAACAAGGCTTTCTCCCATTTCAGGTTTTAACTAAAAAGAGAAAAGAGTAGTACAATATGTCCGACAGGTTGATACATACCAGGAATATCGGCATCATGGCGCACATCGACGCGGGTAAGACCACGACGACGGAGCGCATATTGTACTACACCGGCATCAATTACAAGATCGGCGAAGTAGATGATGGCACTGCCACAATGGACTGGATGGTCCAGGAGCAGGAAAGAGGGATCACCATCACATCAGCCGCCACGACCGTCTTCTGGAAATTAGCCGGGGAACAATACAAGATCAACATTATAGATACCCCCGGGCATGTTGATTTCACCGTCGAGGTGGAACGTTCGCTCAGGGTTTTAGATGGAGCCATTGGAATTTTCTGTGCGGTCGGAGGGGTTGAACCCCAGTCGGAAACCGTATGGCGCCAGGCTGCCAGATACCATATCCCCAGGATAGCCTACGTGAACAAGATGGACCGTTCAGGCGCCGACTTCTTCCGTGTGCTTCAGCAGATAAAAGGCAAACTGAAGGCGAACCCGGTACCCATCCAGCTGCCCATCGGCGTGGAAGATACATTCACCGGCGTGGTCGACCTTGTTGAAAACAAAGCCTATACATGGGATGATGCAGCTTATGGACAGGAATACTTTGAAACCGGGATCCCGGAGGATATGACCGCGATGGTGGAAGAATACCGGATGAAGCTCATCGAAGGTGCCGCGGAGGAAAGTGAAGAACTGCTGGAGAAATTCCTGGTTAACCATGATTCCATCACTCCTGAAGATATTATTGCCGCTTTGCGGAAAGCCACCCTTGAAGGTCGCATTGTGCCGGTCTTATGTGGTTCATCTTTCCATAACAAAGGCGTTCAGAAACTGATCGACGCGATCATTCTATATCTCCCCTGCCCGATGGATGTCCCGCCTGTTGAAGGCATCAATCCGTTCACCAATAAAACGGAAACCAGGCATGCGGATGAAAATGAACCTTTTTCAGCCCTTGCTTTCAAAATCGCAATTGACGCCTTTGTGGGCAAAATTGCTTTTTTCAGGGTGTATTCCGGCCAGATCGCAGAGGGCAGCGTTGTGCTGAATGTTAATACCAACAAACGGGAGCGGTTGGCACGAATCCTGCAGATGCACGCCAATAAAAGAATTCCCCTTCAGAAAATCGAAGCAGGGGATATTGGCGTGGCAGTTGGATTCAAAGAAATCCGGACAGGTGACACCCTGACCGATTTGCAGCATCCCATCGTGCTTGAAAATATTGATTTCCCGGAACCGGTCATTAATGTCGCCGTTGAGCCAAAAACCCAGGACGACATGGAAAGAATGAACCTGGCTCTGCGGAAACTTGCTGAGGAAGACCCGACTTTTGATGTCCATTATGATAGTGAAACCGGGCAGACCATCATCCGCGGCATGGGTGAACTTCACCTTGAAATCATCACCGACAGGCTGAGAAGGGAATATGGGATTGAAATAAACCAGGGCCGGCCGCAGGTTTCCTACCGCGAAGCTATTTTAGCTGAAATTGAATACCGGGAAGTTTATAAGAAACAGACAGGTGGCAGAGGCAAATTCGCCGATATGACCATCACCATGGGCCCTGCCGATGACGGCATTAAGGGCCTTCAGTTTATTGATGAAACCAGGGGAGGAGTTATCCCAAAAGAATATATCAATGCGGTTGAGAAAGGCTTCAAATCTTCAATGATGAACGGAATCCTGGCAGGTTTTCCACTCATCAGTCTTAAGGTGAGGCTTCTTGACGGGGCGACGCATCCGGTGGATTCCGATGCATTGTCATTTGAGATTGCTGCAGCCCAGGCTTTCAGGAATGCAAGCCGTCTTGCACGGACCTCTTTACTTGAACCCATTATGAAGCTGACCATCACCACCCCGGAGGAATATGTCGGAGATGTGGCCAGTGATATCAACAAAAGAAGGGGACATATCGAGGATGTTTCCGCCTTGCTTGGTTTCCAGATGGTTTACGCCAAAGCGCCCCTTTCTGAATTATTCGGATATGTTACCGCGCTGAGGACTGTCACTTCCGGAAGAGCTTCAGGAAATATGGAATTTTCTCATTACCAGGAAGTCCCAAAGGAATTGGTAGATGAGATTTTATATAAGATTAAAGGATACGTCATAAAATAATTTAAATCAAAATAACGTGAGCCAGAAGATTCGCATAAAACTGAAATCTTACGATCACAACCTGGTCGACAAGTCGGCCGAAAAGATCGTGAAAACCGTTAAGTCGACGGGAGCCATTGTCAGCGGACCTATTCCACTGCCCACCGACAAAAAGATTTTCACGGTAAACCGATCAACATTTGTTAATAAGAAATCAAGGGAGCAGTTTGAACTGTCGACCTATAAGCGGTTGCTTGACATTTACAGCACCACTTCCAAAACCATTGATGCGCTGATGAAACTGGAATTACCCAGCGGCGTGGAAGTTGAGATCAAAGTTTGAGGCCGGTTTACGTTTTGAACAGATAAAAAATTAAGACATGTCAGGATTAATTGGAAAAAAAATAGGTATGACCAGCATTTTTGATGCGAACGGGAAGAATATTCCCTGTACGGTCATACAAGCCGGGCCATGTGTGGTAACCCAGGTCCGGATCAAGGAGGTTGATGGTTACGAAGCCATCCAGCTTGCTTTTGATGATGCCAAGCCTAAGCATATAAATAAACCTTTAAAAGGACATTTTGCTAAGGCCGGGGCTGCTCCCAAGCGGATTACCAGGGAATTTACCAGATTTGAAGTTGGTCACACAAAGAAATTCGGTGATATTTTGTATGTGGATGTTTTTGAAGAAGGGGAATATGTTGATGTTGTGGGGACGAGCAAGGGAAAAGGATTTCAGGGCGTAGTCAACAGGCACAATTTCAGTGGTGTTGGTGACTCTACCCATGGCCAGCACAACCGGCTGAGGGCGCCGGGATCAATCGGGGCTTCATCTTATCCTTCACGCGTTTTTAAAGGTATGCGGATGGCCGGACAGATGGGAGACCATCGCGTTAAACTGATCAACCTTCAGGTGTTGAAAATCATCCCGGAAAAGAACCTCATCCTTGTTAAAGGTGCTGTACCGGGTGCTAAAGGTTCATATGTAATTATAGAAAGATGGAGCTAGAAGTTTATAAAATTAGTGGCGATAAGACCGCAAAAAAGGTCACGCTGAGCGATGAGATCTTTGGCATCACACCGAATGATCACGCTATCTGGCTTGATGTTAAATTAATTCTGGCTAACCAGCGCCAGGGTACCAGCAAAGCCAAAGAACGCTGCGAATTATCCGGAAGTACACGAAAGATTAAACGGCAAAAAGGTACCGGTACGGCGCGTGCAGGGGATATCAACTCACCTCTGTTCAGAGGAGGCGGCAGAGTTTTTGGACCACGCCCGAGGGACTATGAATTCAAGCTGAATAAGAAGCTCAGGAAGCTGGCCCGTAAATCAGCATTAACTTATAAGGCACAGGAAAACAATATCATGATCCTGGAAGATTTTAAGTTTGAAGAAGCCAAAACAAAAAATTTCACTGCTTTGCTCAAGAGCCTGAATCTTTCAGATAAAAAAACGCTACTGGTGATGCCCGATACGGACAATAATCTTGTTCTATCCTCACGCAACCTGAAGAAAACTAAGGTGACCCGCGCTGAGATGCTCAATACTTATGACATCCTCAACGCCAACAACCTGCTGATAGCTGAAAGCTCCGTGCCGATTATTGAAGAAATTTTAGGGAAGTAACAATATAAGCTGAAGGACATGGAAATCATTCTGAAGCCGATCATATCCGAAAAAATGACCGCAACCGGTGAAAAAATGAACCGGTATGGTTTTTTCGTACAAAAGAAGGCCAACAAGCTACAGATCAAAAAAGCAGTAGAACAATTATATGGTGTCCAGGTAAAAGAGGTCAACACCATGAATTATGACGGCAAGATAAAATCACGCGGCACCCGTTCGGGGGTACAACTTGGACGTACTGCTGATTTTAAAAAAGCGATCATTACGTTAGCTGAAGGTGAAACAATTGATTTTTACAGCAATATCTAGATAAATGGCTTTAAAAAAGTATAAACCGACAACTCCGGGTCAACGTTACAAGGTCATCAGTTCGTTTGACGACATTACAACGGGATCACCGGAAAAGTCCCTGCTGGAGCCTATCAAGAGCACCGGCGGCCGGAACAACCAGGGCAGAAGGTCTATGCGTTACATCGGTGGCGGTCATAAACAGCGCTATCGTTTGATTGACTGGAAACGCGACAAAGAAGGCATTCCTGCTACGGTCAATTCGATAGAGTACGATCCGAACCGGACTGCACGTATCGCCTTGCTCCATTATATCGATGGGGAGAAGAGATATATCATCGCCCCGCATGGATTAAAACTTGGTCAGCAGGTCTTATCCGGGAAAGGAACCTCGCCAGAGATCGGGAATACTCTTTACCTGAGTGAAGTGCCTTTTGGTACGATCATTCACAATATAGAGTTGCGGCCTGGTGAAGGTGCAAAAATGGCGCGCAGTGCCGGGTCATACGCCCAGTTCCTATCACGTGACGGGAAATATGCCATCATTAAATTGCCTTCCGGTGAAACCAGGATGATCCTTCAAACCTGCAAGGCAACGATCGGCATGGTTTCCAATACGGACCACAACCTGGAAAGCCACGGTAAAGCAGGCAGAAACCGCTGGCTGGGGCGCCGTCCCAGGGTTCGCGGAGTTGTTATGAACCCGGTCGACCATCCGATGGGCGGCGGTGAAGGTAAAGCTTCCGGTGGACACCCGCGGTCAAGGAAAGGCAAGTACGCCAAGGGACAGAAGACAAGGTCAAGGACCAAGGCTTCCAACAAGTACATCATTGAAAGAAGAAAAAAATAGAAACTAAATAATAAAAAGGAACAGGAATGGCACGATCACTGAAAAAAGGTCCTTACATCCACTATAAACTGGAGAAAAAAGTTCTCGATGCGGTGCAGAACAAGAAAAAAACCGTTATCAAGACATGGTCACGCGCATCGATGATCTCTCCGGACTTTGTGGGCCAGACTATCGCCGTTCATAACGGAAATAAGTTCATTCCGGTTTATGTAACCGAGAACATGGTTGGCCATAAACTGGGTGAGTTTGCCCCTACCCGAATTTTCAGGGGTCACTCCGGGAGTAAAGATAAAGGCAAAAAGTAAAGATATACGATCATGGGAGCACGTAAACGTCTAAGATCAGAAAAAAGCAAAGAGGCCCGAAAAAGCCAGTTCGGGGCTAAATTGATGAATTGCCCGACCTCACCGCGTAAAATGCGCCTGGTCGCTGAAATGATAAGGGGAGAGAAAGTGGAAATGGCACTTCATATGCTGGAGCATTCTCCGCAACAGGCTGCCGGCCGGTTAAGGAAATTACTCCTCTCTGCCATAGCCAACTGGCAGGTAAAAAATGAGGGTACCAAGCTTGAGGATAGCAACCTTTATGTTAAAACGGTCATGGTAGATGGCGGCAGGATGCTCAAAAGGGTTCAGCCGGCACCTCAGGGACGGGCATTCAGGGTTCGCAAGAGATCCAATCACGTTACCCTGACACTGGGAAGTCGTGTACAAGAAACTGAAAGCTAATCGATAACATAATATTTTTAACTGAATGGGACAAAAAACAAATCCAATAGGCCTGAGGCTGGGAATCATCCGGGGATGGGATTCAAACTGGTATGGTGGAAAAGATTTTAGCGCCAAACTGGTGGAAGATCAGCATATCCGTAATTACCTCAACGCCCGTTTGTCAAAGGCAGGGATTTCCAAAATCGTGATCGAAAGGACCCTGAAGCTGGTCACGGTCACTATTTTCACTGCACGACCGGGAATTATAATCGGGAAAGGTGGTCAGGAAGTTGATAAGCTTAAAGAAGAGCTCAAGAAACTGACCAAGAAAGAAATCCAGATTAACATTTCAGAGATAAAACGTCCCGAACTTGATGCAGTAATCGTGGCAGGCGCCATTGCCAAACAGATTGAAGGCAGGATATCATTCCGGAGAGCCATTAAGACCGCTATCTCATCGACAGTGAGAATGGGAGCTGAAGGTATTAAAGTGCAGATCTCCGGTCGTCTGGCCGGTGCGGAAATGGCCCGTAACGAACTTTATAAAGAAGGAAGAACGCCGCTTCATACCCTTCGTGCCGATATCGACTATGCCAAGGCGGAAGCGCATACAACCTATGGCAGGATCGGAATAAAAGTCTGGATCTGCAAGGGTGAAATATATGGTAAGCCGGAGATTGTGCCCATGGCAGGGGAGACGGCTAAAAAGCAGACCCCAAGGAAAGGCCCGAGGAGAAGGAGATAATAATCTGCTTAATTATCAGTAAACTGAAATTTTCAAGATCATGTTACAGCCAAAAAAGACGAAATACAGGAAGCAACAGAAGATGATCCCCAGGGGGACTGCCCAGCGGGGAAACCAGCTGGCTTTTGGCTCCTTCGGAATAAAATCATTGGAAACCTGTTGGATTACAGGACGGCAACTTGAAGCAGCCCGTCAGGCACTTACACGTCATATGAAACGTGAAGGCCAGATCTGGATCAGAATTTTCCCGGATAAGCCCATCACTAAAAAACCGGCTGAAGTCCGTATGGGTAAAGGAAAGGGGGCGCCTGAATATTTTGTGGCCCCGGTGACGCCCGGAAGGATCATGTTTGAAGCGGAGGGTGTGCCGATGGAAGTGGCAAAGGAAGCTTTGCGCCTTGCCGCCCAGAAACTTCCGGTGGCAACTAAGTTTATTGTGAGAAGAGATTATGTTGAAGAGTCAATCTAAAGCGTGATGAAACAAAAAGTGATCTTAGAAATGACCAATGAAGAGCTGAAAGAGCGATTGGAGGAAGAAAGAAAACAGCTCGTCAAGATGAAACTTGCACATGCAGTGTCCCCTCTTGATAATCCTCATAAAATGAAAGAATACAAGAGTACGGTGGCACGCCTGCTAACCGAACTCAAAAGAAGGGAAATTGAAGCTGGAAAAAATAAGTAATGTTCTTATGGAAAGAAATTTAAGAAAAGAACGTGTTGGCCTGGTCGTCAGCAATAAGATGGAAAAATCCATCGTGGTCCAGATCGAAAGAAAGGTCAAACATCCCATATACGGGAAATTTGTCCGCAAAACGACCAAGCTGGTCGCACATGATGAGCAAAATGCATGCGGCATCGGCGACACGGTCAAGATTATGGAAACCAGGCCGATCAGTAAAAATAAGTGTTGGAGATTAGTAGAAATCATTGAAAAGGCTAAGTAACCATGATACAGCAAGAATCCAGACTGACGGTTGCAGATAACAGCGGGGCAAAAGAAGTTCTTTGCATCCGCGTGTTAGGGGGCACAGCTAAAAGGTATGCCAGCATCGGCGATAAGATCGTCGTAACCGTTAAAAATGCTTTACCATCAGGTACTGTTAAAAAAGGTACCGTGATCAAAGCAGTGGTTGTTCGTACGACTAAAGAAATACGTCGGAACGATGGATCTTATATCCGTTTCGATGATAATGCCTGTGTGTTGCTCAATCCTGCCGGCGAAATGATCGGAACCCGTATTTTCGGGCCCGTTGCCAGGGAATTGAGGGACAAGCAGTATATGAAGATTGTTTCATTGGCTCCTGAAGTATTATAATATTTAAAAACATGCGTAGGAAATTGAATATTAAAAAGGGTGACACCGTGATGGTTATTGCCGGAGACTCAAAAGGCCAGCAAGGCCGGGTACTCATGGTTGATATCGAGAAAAGAAAGATCCTTGTGGAAGGCGTGAACATGGTTTCAAAACATGCGCGCCCGACCAACAAAACACCCAAAGGCGGGATCATCCAGAAGGAAGCCCCCATTCACATTTCAAACCTGAAAGTGATTGACGGAAGCGGTAAACCAACCCGGATCGGCCGTAAAATCGATGTGAAGACAAATAAAATGGTCCGTTATTCTAAAAAGTCAGGGGAGGTTATCAAGTAATGAAATACACACCGAGACTTAAGCAGAAATACCAGGATGAGATTGTGCCTGTGCTGATGAAAGAATTCAGTTACAAAAACATCATGCAGGTGCCAAGACTCAAGAAAATCGCGGTAAACCAGGGATTGGGCTCCGCTATTGTCGATAAAAAGCTTATCGACACTGGTATTGAAGAAATGTCAAATATAACCGGACAGCATGCCGTGGCAACCAAGTCGAAGAAAGACATCTCCAACTTCAAGTTGCGTCGCGATATGCCGATTGGTGTCAGGGTTACCCTTCGCGGGGTTCAGATGTATGAATTTCTCGACAGGTTGATATCCATTGCCATTCCACGTGTCCGCGACTTCAGGGGCATCAGTGACAAAGGATTCGATGGCCGTGGAAATTATACATTTGGTGTTACAGAACAGATCATCTTCACTGAGATCGATCTTGATAAAGTCAGTAAAATAAACGGGATGGATATCACCTTTGTGACTTCTGCCCGTACTGATAAAGAAGCCCATGCGCTGCTGAAAGAATTTGGTATACCCTTTAGAAAGTAATAAAAATAATAGCTTAAGATATGGCAAAAGAATCAATGAAGGCCAGGGAGGTCAAGCGACAAAAGATGGTTGACAGGTATGCAGCCAAAAGGGCCGCTTTAAAAGCAGCCGGTGATTATATCGGTTTGCAGAAACTTCCCAAGAACGCTTCGCCTATCCGCTTACACAATCGTTGTAAGTTGACCGGCAGGCCAAAAGGATATATCCGTCAATTCGGAATATCCAGGATAAATTTCCGGGAAATGGCCAACCAGGGTCTTATTCCGGGTGTTAAAAAAGCAAGTTGGTAAATATTAAATAAAGAAGAGCAATGACAGATCCGATTGCAGATTATTTGACCCGCATCCGGAATGCCGTGATGGCAAACCACAGGATCGTGGAGATCCCTACGTCCAACATTAAGAAGGATTTAACCAAGATCCTTTTTGAGCAAGGTTATATCCTGAATTATAAGTTCGATGAAGAAACCGGGCCTGGCCTGATTAAAATCGCCCTTAAATATCACCCTGTTACAAAACAACCTGCTATCAGTAACATGATAAGGGTAAGCAAACCTGGTCTCCGTAAATATTCAGACTCGGAAAGCATCCCCAGGGTGCTGAATGGATTGGGGATAGCCATCATCTCAACTTCCCATGGTGTGATGACTGATAAGGCAGCCAGGAAATTGAAAATTGGTGGAGAAGTTATTTGCTACGTAAGTTAAAACGATTTAGCATGTCAAGAATAGGAAAATTACCGATAAGCCTCCCGGAGGGAGTTCAGGTTAGTGTTTCGAAAGAGAATATCGTCACCGTCAAAGGTAAGAACGGAACTCTTCAACAACAGGTTAACCCTGAAATTAAAGTTGAGGTGGAAAATGGGCATATCTCCCTTTCCAGACCCAGCGATGAAAGACAACACCGGTCCATGCACGGGCTCTATCGCTCATTGCTGAGCAATATGGTAAAAGGCGTATCGGAAGGCTTTAAAACAACGCAGGAACTCATCGGCGTTGGTTATAAAGCCCAGGCTACAGGGCAACTGCTTGAGCTTACGCTGGGTTATTCACATTACATCGTAATTGAAATGCCACCCGAGATTAAAGTGGAAACTGTGAACGAACGTGGTAAAAACCCGACTATCATCATGACTTCTTGTGATAAACAGCTGATTGGCCAGGTTGCCGCAAAAATCCGGTCATTCAGGAAACCTGAGCCATACAAAGGCAAAGGGATCCGCTTTGTGGGTGAAGAAGTCAGGAGAAAAGCCGGAAAGGCTGCTGCCGAAAAGTAACATTAAATTAATTATCCGGAGGTTCAACATGAATTTAAGAACTGCTAAGAAAAATAATAAAAGAGACCACCGCCGACTGAGAATCAAACTCAGGATTCGGAAAGTTATAAGTGGTACTCCTGAAAGACCCAGATTGAGTGTTTTCAGAAGCAGCAAGCAAATTTATTGCCAGCTTATCGACGACATGGCCGGTCAGACCATGATAGCTGCTTCATCTAACGAAAAAGGCATTCTGGAAAAGAAAGGCACCAAGGTTGAAAAGGCAAAAATGGTCGGCCAGCTCATAGCTGAACGAGCTAAAGAACATGGTATTGAAACCATTGTATTCGATCGTAATGGTTACCTTTACCATGGAAGAGTGAAGGCATTGGCTGACGCAGCCCGCGTAGGAGGATTAAAATTTTAAAGAACTATGGCAAACGCAAACGTAAAAAGAGTTAAATCGAGCGAAATCGAATTTAAAGACCGACTGGTGAGTATCCAGCGCGTGACGAAAGTGACAAAAGGTGGACGTACTTTCAGTTTTTCAGCCATCGTGGTGGTAGGGAATGAAAACGGTGTGGTTGGCCATGGCCTTGGAAAAGCCAAAGAAGTTACTGCCGCGATTTCCAAAGGGATTGATGATGCCAAAAAGAACCTGATTAAGGTCCCGGTGCTGAATGGAACCGTCCCTCACGACCAGACCGGCACATACAGCGGTGCAGAAGTATTTATCAAGCCGGCAGCACCCGGAACCGGTGTGATTGCGGGAGGCGCCATGCGTGCCGTTTTTGAAAGCGTCGGAATTAAGGATGTGCTCGCCAAGTCAAAAGGATCGTCCAACCCTCATAGCGTGGTGAAGGCAACAATCAATGCCCTCTCGAAGATGCGTGATGCCCGCACGATCGCTCAACTCCGCGGTGTGACCCTGAATAAAGTTTTCAACGGTTAATGCTTTAAGAATAATAACTATGAAAAAGATTAGGATAACCCAGACAAGAAGCGGAATTGGCAAAACTATCCGCCAAAAACGCACGTTAGAAGCATTGGGGCTCAAAAGAATGCACTATAGCGTTGAACTGGAAGCTACACCCCAGGTTCTGGGCATGTGTAAAAAAGTGGAGCACCTGGTAAAAGTGGAAGAAATTTAATAATCATAAGATATTTATATAAGATGGATTTAAGTAATCTTAAACCGGCAAAAGGATCGACAAAGTCCAGTAAGCGTATAGGACGCGGACAAGGCTCCGGCAAAGGCGGTACTGCTACCCGTGGCCATAAAGGTGCCAAGTCGAGATCGGGATACAGCCAGAAAATCGGTTTTGAAGGAGGACAAATGCCCCTTCACAGAAGAGTCCCGAAATGGGGATTTAAAAACCGGAATCGTATTGAGTATCGTGGCATTAATGTAGATGTACTCCAGAAACTGTTTGAAAGTAAGAATATTACGGTAGTTGATCCTGAAATCTTGTACGCCAACGGCCTGATTAGTAAGAATGACCTTGTCAAGATACTGGGGCGCGGGGAAGTCACTGCAAAATTGGAAGTCAAAGCACACGCTTTCTCCGATAAAGCCAAAGAAGCGATCGAAGCTCAGGGTGGTGTTGCATCAATAATTTAAGACACTGATGAAAAGATTAATCAATACCTTAAGAAATATATATAAGATAGAGGATCTCCGGAAAAGAATCCTGTTTACCCTGGGGATCATCGTTATATATCGTCTTGGTTCTTATATAGTCCTGCCTGGAATAGACCCTAACATGCTGGAGCAGCTTCAAAGCAAGACTTCAAGCGGGCTTTTAGGGCTTCTTAGCATGTTCACCGGTGGAGCATTTTCCAATGCTTCTATTTTTGCCCTTGGGATCATGCCATACATCTCGGCATCTATCGTTATCCAGCTGCTGGGCATGGCCATACCTTACTTCCAGAAATTACAAAGGGAGGGTGAAAGCGGACGGAAAAGGATCAACCAGATGACCCGTTACCTGACTGTGGTAATCACTGCCTTCCAGGCGCCGGCTTACATCCGTGGCGTGATCATCGCGAACCTTTCTCCGGAAGCTATCGCACCATTCGACCCCAATGCCATTTCACCGTCAGCCTTTTTCTGGTTTTCTTCCATTGTTATGCTGGTAACCGGAACCATGTTCGTAATGTGGCTCGGCGAAAAAATTACTGATAAAGGGATCGGAAATGGTATCTCCCTCATCATTATGATCGGTATCATTGCCCGTCTGCCTTTTGCCCTTGCAGGTGAATTTGTCGCCCGTATGGAAATGAAGGGAGGAGGTTTGGTTTATTTCGTCATTGAGTTGGTTGCACTTGTGTTTATAATCCTGGCAACAATCCTTTTGGTTCAGGGGACCCGAAGAATACCTGTCCAGTACGCCAAACGGGTCATCGGGAACAAACAATATGGAGGTGTTCGTCAGTATATACCATTGAAAGTTAATGCAGCAGGCGTTATGCCGATCATCTTCGCGCAGGCAATCATGTTCCTGCCTATTACAATCGCCGGGTTTGCCAATACGGAAAGCATGTCGGCCTTTGCAGCTGCATTTGCTAATCCTTACGGATTATGGTACAACATGGTCTATTTCCTGCTGATTATCATGTTTACTTATTTTTATACGGCTATCACGGTTAATCCGAACCAGATGGCTGAAGACATGAAGAAGAACGGGGGATTTATTCCGGGAGTCAAACCGGGAAAGAGAACGGCGGAATTCATCGACAACGTTATGTCGAGGATTACCCTGCCGGGATCAATTTTCCTGGGGTTTGTCGCTATCATGCCTTCACTGGTCATCAACCTGGGCGTGAACTCGCAGTTTGCCTCATTTTTCGGGGGCACATCGCTGCTCATCCTTGTGGGAGTTGTGCTGGATACCCTGCAACAAATTGAAAGTCATTTGCTGATGCGTCATTATGATGGTCTGACCAAAACAGGCAGAATCAAGGGACGTACGGCTTATAATATGTAAGAATGATCTATTTCAAGTCGAAAGAAGAAATAGAGTTAATAAGGGAAAGTTCTTTACTTGTTGGAAAGACATTGGCCGAGGTAGCCAGGGTGATTGCACCGGGCGTGAAAACCATCAGCCTCGATAAACTGGCGGAAGATTTTATCCTCAGCAACGGTGGATCTCCCGGATTTAAGGGCTATAACGGGTTTCCGTTTACCCTGTGCATTTCAGTGAACGAGCAGGTGGTGCATGGTTTCCCGGGAGAAAGAGTACTCATGGAGGGTGATATTGTTTCTGTTGATTGTGGTGTGATCATGAACGGTTTTTATGGCGATTCAGCTTACACCTTCCCGGTTGGAAATATCCGGCCGGAAGTGCTTCAACTGCTGAAACGAACCAAAGAATCGCTTTACCTGGGGATAGAAATGGCTACAGACGGTAAACGCGTTGGAGATATCGGGTTTGCGGTTCAGAATTATGTGGAGGAATACGGTTACAGTGTGGTGAGAGACCTGGTGGGACATGGAGTTGGAAGAAATCTGCACGAAAAACCTGAAGTTCCGAATTATGGAAAGAGGGGGACCGGTATCAGGCTCAAGAAAGGTATGGTGATCGCAATTGAACCGATGATCAACCTCGGCGTGAAAAATGTCATACAGGAAAGTGACGGCTGGACAATTCGCACAGCCGACAGGATGCCTTCCGCACATTATGAACATACTGTTGCGGTTGGACCGGTGAAGGCCGAAATCCTTTCATCTTTCCAATACATCGAAGAAGAACTTACAAACCGTAGTATTGAACTAATTTGAAATAAATGGCTAAACAGGCTTCTATAGAACAAGACGGAACGGTCATTGAATCGTTAGGAAATGCCATGTTTCGCGTGGAACTGGAAAACGGGCATACCATAACAGCTCATATTTCCGGAAAAATGAGGATGCATTACATTAAAATATTACCAGGCGATAAAGTAAAACTTGAAATGTCGCCATACGATTTGACTAAAGGAAGAATAACTTACAGATACAAATAATTAAACAGACTGTTATGAAAGTCAGAGCATCAGTAAAGAAGCGATCAGCCGACTGCAAGATCGTCAGGAGGAAGGGAAGAGTTTATATTATTAATAAAAAGAACCCTAAACTGAAACAAAGACAAGGTTAATCAATTAATTCAAAATAGCATATGGCCAGAATTGCAGGAGTCGATATTCCTAAAAACAAACGCGGCGAGGTCAGCCTGACCTACATCTATGGTATTGGGCGCAGCAGTGCCCAGAAAATCCTGGAAAAAGCCGGCGTCGACTGGAACAAAAAGGTCCAGGATTGGACCGATGATGAGCAAAACAACATCCGTACCATCATTAACAATGAGTTTAAGGTGGAAGGTGCGCTTCGCTCCGAAATCCAATTGAACATTAAACGTCTTATGGACATTGGTACTTACCGTGGTATCCGGCACCGTCTTGGTTTGCCGTCACGCGGACAAAGCACCAAGAATAATGCCCGTACCCGTAAAGGGAAGAAAAAGACAGTCGCAAACAAGAAAAAAGCACCTAAAGGTTAAAAATAATTTTGCAGAATTATGGCTAAATCAACCAGAGCAGCAAAGAAAAGGATCGTTAAAGTCGACCCTTTGGGCAGGGCGTACATACACGCTTCTTTCAATAACATTATCATAACACTCACCAATAATACCGGGCAGGTTATCTCCTGGGCATCCGCCGGGAAAATGGGCTTCAAAGGCTCCAAGAAGAATACACCTTATGCCGCCCAAATGGCTGCCGAGGAGTGTTCCAAGGTTGCTTTTGACCAGGGGCTCAGAAAAGTGAAGGTTTATGTGAAAGGCCCGGGGGCAGGGCGTGAATCGGCCATCCGGACTATCCATACCGCGGGCATTGAAGTCTCGGAAATCCAGGATGTGACCCCGCTGCCGCACAACGGCTGCCGTCCGCCTAAAAGAAGAAGAGTATAACAGAATTTGTAAGCAATAATTTAATTTATTATAAAAAATGGCAAGATACAGAGGCCCTAAATCAAAGATCGCAAGAAGATTCAGGGAACCGATTTTCGGACCCGACAGGGCATTGGATAAAAAACCCTATCCGCCAGGCATCCACGGCTCATCACACCGCAGGAAAAAAGAATCTGAGTATGGAATCCAGCTTCAGGAAAAACAGAAGGCCAAATATACTTATGGTATCCTGGAACGCCAGTTCAGAAAGACTTTTGCACAAGCAGCCAAAAAGAAAGGCATCACTGGCGAAGTTCTCCTTCAATTGATCGAAGCCCGCCTTGACAATGTGGTCTACCGCCTGGGAATTGCCCCGACACGTCGTGCCGCGCGGCAATTAGTATCCCATCGCCATATTATTGTAAATGGAGAAGTGGCTAATATACCTTCTTACTCCCTTAAGGAGGGTGATATGGTCGGCGTCAGGGAAAAAGCCAAATCACTTGAAGTGATAACCGATGCACTGGCCTCACGGTCCAATAAATTTTCCTGGCTCGACTGGGACCAGGAAAAGCAACAGGGCAAATTCATGAACTATCCCCCGAGGGAGGAAATTCCTGAAAATATCCGGGAGCAACTCATCGTTGAGTTATACTCCAAATAATCACTTGAACTTTTTCATTCAATCCATAATAAAACAAATATGGCAGTATTAGCATTTCAAAAACCCGAAAAAGTCATCATGGTTGAAACCGATGCGTCAAAGGGTGTGTTCGAATTCAGACCTCTTGAGCCAGGTTTTGGCGTAACCATTGGAAATGCCCTGAGACGAATATTACTGTCGTCACTGGAGGGATTTGCCATTACCTCCATTAAAATTGATAGCGTGGCACACGAATTTTCTACCGTCAAAGGAGTGGTGGAAGATATCTCCGAAATTATCCTGAACCTGAAGAAGGTCAGGTTCAAACGCCAGATCGATACGGAAAACAGTGAAAAAGTTACCGTGGTCATTGGTGATCAGGATGTGTTCAGAGCAGGTGATATTAATAAATTTCTATCGGTATTCCAGGTGCTGAATCCTGAAATTGAGATTTGCCACCTCGATCCCGGGATCAAACTGACCATGGAAATCAATGTTGAAAAAGGCCGTGGATATGTTCCAAGCGAAGAGAATAAAATACTCAACGCTGACATAAGCACTATTTTTATCGATTCTATTCATACTCCCATCAGGAATGTGAAATTCCAGATCGATAACTACCGCGTCGAACAAAAAACCGATTACGAAAAACTTACAATCGAGATCGAAACCGACGGATCGGTCCAGCCAAAAGAAGCGTTGAAAGAGGCAGCAAAAATACTGATCCATCATTTCATGCTGTTTTCAGATGAGAAGATCACCCTTGATACAGAGGAGAAAGCCGTTGCGGAAGAATTTGATGAAAATTCACTGCATATCAGGCAATTGCTGAAAACCAAACTCGTTGATATGGACCTCAGCGTCAGGGCACTGAATTGCCTTAAAGCGGCAGACGTAGAGACCCTCGGCGACCTGGTGCAGTTTAATAAGAATGATCTGCTGAAATTCAGGAACTTTGGTAAAAAGTCCCTGACCGAACTGGAAGACCTGGTGAAAACCAAAGGACTCGAGTTTGGAATGAACGTAACAAAATACAAACTTGATAAGGAATAATTGCGATGAGACACGGAAAGAAATTTAATCACCTGAGTAGAAAAAGCCCTCACCGGAGAGCTATGCTGTCGAATATGGCAACATCGCTTATCATGCATAAACGGATCACCACAACGCTTGCAAAGGCTAAAGCCCTCAGAGTTTATGTTGAACCGCTCATTACCCGTTCCAAAGATGACACAACACACTCCAGAAGGGTGGTCTTTAGTTATTTGCAGAGTAAAGAGGCCGTCACTGAACTTTTCAGGGATATTTCTTTAAAAGTGGCCGAGAGGCCCGGTGGTTACACACGAATCATTAAACTGGGAACCCGGTTGGGCGACAATGCCGAAATGGCCATGATCGAGCTGGTCGACTTTAACCTCAATTTGCTGGGTGAAAAGGCAACCGTTAAAGCGAAAGGTACCCGCAGGGGAGGCAGAAGCGGTGCAGGCAAGAAAGGCGCTGAAGATGCTGTTGTGGCTTCAGCCGGTAAAGTGAAAGCCGGAAAGGACTCAGCTAAGAAAGAAGCGAAACCTGTTGCACCAGCACCGGCACCAGAAGAAAAAGCCGAAGAAGTCACTGATATAATTGAAGAATCCGGCCCGGTTGCTGAAGCCGAAGAAGAAACAAAAGCATGAGTGCAATAATAGATATCCATGCCCGTCAGATACTGGATTCCAGGGGCAATCCAACCATAGAAGTCGATCTGTTTACTGAATCAGGAATGAGTGGACGCGCTGCCATACCTTCCGGCGCCTCTACCGGTGTTCATGAAGCCGTGGAATTACGCGATGGCAATAAGAAAGAGTACCTTGGAAAAGGCGTCCTTAAAGCCGTTCATAATGTGAATAATGTGATTAAGGAAGAAATAGTGGGTATGCAGGTAACTGATCAGGGGGACATCGATAAGCGGATGATCGATCTGGATGGAACACCTAACAAAGGCCGCCTGGGTGCAAATGCCATCCTTGGCGTGTCATTGGCTGCTGCCAAAGCAGGCGCCACGGAAACAGGCCAGTATCTTTATCGCTATATCGGTGGCGTCAATGCAAACACCCTCCCAATCCCGATGATGAACATCCTTAACGGCGGTTCACATGCTGATAACAGCATCGACTTTCAGGAATTCATGATCATGCCGGTAGGAGCCGAAAATTTCAGTCAGGCACTGAGGATGGGAGCAGAAGTGTTTCATACGCTCAAAGGGGTCCTTAAAAAGAAAGGACACTCCACAAACGTGGGCGATGAAGGCGGATTCGCACCAAACCTCGGATCTAATGAAGAAGCTATCCAGGTGATTTTGGAAGCTATTGAAAAAGCCGGGTACAAAGCCGGTGAAGATATTTATATTGCCCTTGACCCGGCCGCTTCCGAGTATTTTATCACGGAAGAAAATGTTTACCATCTTAAAAAATCAACCGGTGAAAAACTGACTCCGGGCCAGATGGTTGACTTTTGGGACGGATGGGTAAAAAAATACCCGATCATTTCTTTAGAAGACGGAATGGCAGAAGACGATTGGGATGGCTGGAAACTGGTCACGGATAAACTCGGGAAAAAGATACAACTGGTTGGAGATGATCTCTTTGTAACCAATACGGAACGGCTTCAGCGTGGCATCAACGCTGGTGTTGCTAACTCAATCCTTATTAAAGTTAACCAGATCGGAACCCTGACGGAAACCATCAATGCGGTGAACATGGCTTATACCAATGCTTATACCGCGGTAATCAGCCATCGTTCCGGTGAAACCGAAGATGTTACCATCGCCGACCTTGCCGTTGCATTAAATACCGGCATGATCAAAACAGGATCTGCCTGCCGCTCAGAACGGATCGCCAAATACAACCAGTTGCTCCGCATCGAAGAGAAACTGGGGAATGCGGCCTATTATTTGGGGAAGGATTTTAAGTTCGTCCGGAAATAGTCCAGGGAGTAAAAAAACTAAATAATATTTCTATTTTTAATCAGGATTTTGTATCTTCGTTTCTAAATATATTTTAGAAATGAAATTCAATATCCTGGTTTTAGTTTTTGCACTTTTCTTCCTTCCATTCCAGAAGGTATTCACTCAAACCATACAAAATGATGTCATTGCTTCTGCTGGTGATACATATATTTTGGAAAACACCGAAATCTCCTGGACGCTGGGAGAAAGCAGCATAGAATCTTACCAGTCGGGCAATATCTCTATCAGCCAGGGATTCCACCAACCCATATTTAAATTTTTCGAAATACCTGAACAGGAGAACCCTGTTTTTCAGGCCAATATTTTTCCCAATCCCACCTGCAGGTTTATTCAGATCGAGCTGACAGGCATATCGGAAACGGAAAATTTCAGATTAATCCTGAGTGATATGATGGGTAAGGTATTGTTAAGCCAGCTCATTAATCCGGATAGTCATGATAAGATAGATCTTGTCGAATATTCCCAGGGGATATTGCTGTTAAAGATCATCCGGGTGAGCGATGGCAGGCAACGAACATTTAAAATTGTCAGGACAGGTTATTAACCAGCTTTATATTTTTAAAATGAAAAAGATAGCGCTTTTACCGGTCATTTTTCTTTGCGTTTCCCTCATCTGCAGTAGCCAGGTTCCCCATGCTTTCAAGTATCAAGCTGTGATAAGGGATACAACGGGTGTCGTTATTTCGAATCAATTGGTCAGCCTGCGGATTTCGCTCTTAAGAGGAGATATTAACGGCGAAGTCAGTTACAGCGAAATCCACGATGTGATAACCAATACCCTGGGGCTTGTCAACCTTGAAATCGGAAGAGGCTTAGTCGTTGCGGGCGAGTTTGCCCAGATTTCCTGGGGGGAGGATAATTATTTTATTCAATTGGAGATTGATATGCAAGGGGCGATGAACTATCAATTGCTCGGCACTTCGCAATTGCTGGCCGTTCCATATGCTTTGTACGCGGAGAAGTCAGGTTCCGGTTCCGATACAATCAAGTCACAATGGAAAGAATCCGGTGAAGGAATTTATTATGATGAAGGGAATGTAGGGATAAATCAGGCCGATCCGCAATACAGTCTAGACATGAGTGGGATGTTAAATGTCAATGGAGATGGCCGGGTTTCAAATACTTTCCAGGTTGGGCTGAATAATTTCAATGTGACTTCAGATGGCAAAGTGGGAATTGGAACTTCTTTACCTTTTTCCAATCTTCAAATAGAAGGTACTTCTGTTTATACCAGTAACAGGAGGTTTTTACAGATTCGGAATAATGCGACAGACGGTCATTCCGCAGTGATTCTCTGGATGAATGCAGGAACAGGTAATTCGTCAACATTTCTTGCCCATCACGCTGCGTCATATAGTCTGTATGATGGGAAATATTCTGAGACAAGCCAGCTTTGGAATGACGGGCGGGGATTATTTTTCAGGACAAGACCGGAAAGCAAGTTTATCTTCGAAACCTATGACGGGGGTCAGTATTCCATTCCGGTTGAAATAATGAGAATAACAGGAGATGGAAAAATAGGAATAGGAACAGAAAATCCTGAGGTGCCTCTTCAAATAGAAGGCAGATCCTATAACGAAGATGGAAGGAATTTCCTTTTTCTTAAGAATAATTCAACAGACGGTTTTTCCTGTGTTTACGTGAAACTGAAATCGGGTGATGGAAATAGTTCCACTGATCTGACACACCATTCAGATTCATATTCCATCTTTGGAGGCAAATATGCAGGCACATCAGCTCTTTGGAATAGCGGGAACGGGTTGATTTTAAGAACAAACCCTGAGGGAAGGATCAGTTTTGAAACGACTGATCGTGACGGAAGATCGTTTTCAGAGCTTATGAGAATTACAGGTGATGGAAAAATAGGATTGGGAACCGAAAACCCGGAAGCAGTGGTCCAGGTTGAGGGAGAGTCTGTTGGCCAATCCGGGAGGAATTTTCTTTGGCTTAAGAATAATTCAACCGATAACTTTTCCACGGTTTGGCTGCAGTTGAGTTCAGGGGATGATTCGAGAACAACACTTCAACACCGGGGAGATTATTATACACTTTATGGTGACGAATGGCGCCAGACCGCATTATTATGGAACGAAGGCAAAGGATTGATTTTTAGGACATCCTTACCTGGCAAGATTTATTTTGAATTTTATGATGGCCAAACTATCCATGAAACAGCCCGTTTCACCAGCGATGGCAGATTGGGCATTGGAACCAAGGATCCGCAAAGGACTCTCCATATAAATGATGTTATGCGCCTCGAACCCCGTTCAACTCCTCCTGAAAACCCCGCTGAAGGCGATATTTACATGGATAGCTCTGATCACCGGTTGAAAGTATTTGACGGGACAACCTGGCAGTCGTGCTGGTAGAAACAGGAAAATTTTTCAACCTCAGATTCAATCCCTTTTATTTATTCCTGAATCCATTTTTTTAATTTTAAGAGATACTGGTTTGTCTCCGGAGAAAGCCGGAAAATAATGACAGGTAAGACAAACAGTATCAGAATTACTGAACTCCTGAGGATCAAATCGAGGTAGAGATTGCTTTTCGCCGGAATTATATAACCTATCAGGTATGCAAACAGGCTGATCCCGATGATTAATAGAAAGCGAGAATTAAATGGTTGCAGATTGAATTTTTTAAACAAAAGGAAATGTCTCATCATATTGCTTATTATCTTGGATATCAGCGTGGCTAAAGCGGCACCGGGTAATCCCCATAAAGGAATCAGCAAATAATTGGTTATAACTATTAATACGACCAGTATCAGGACAATATAAGCCTGGTATTTATAATAAACGGAGTTGGCAAGAATAAAGGAGCTTGTTCCTGTTGACATATCCGATAAAAATGCCAGCCCAATAAACAAGATTACATATTTGCCTGTTGCGAATTCCGGTGGCAGAATAGTCAATATATTGTCAATATTTCCCCAGATGCCGACGAGGATGAGACACCCGATCAAAAACTGATTTATGCTGCTGCGGTAATAATTTTCCCTGACATTGTGAAGATCATTTTCTTTCCAGTGCTGAGCAATGATTGGATCTGAGATTTTTGCAAGAGCCCTTGATGGAATGGATACCAGGGTGGCAAAATAAGCCATCGTAGTATAGACACCGGTTGCACTTAATCCCAAAAACCGTTCAACCATGATCCTATCGATATTGAGAACAATCAAACCTGTAAATCCAATAATAATCCCGTAAATGCCAATGTCGATAAAAAGCTTCCGGTTTTCACGGATTTTATTATCAAATACAACTTTAATGCGAAATTCCTTTTTCCTGAGAAGTATCACCGGAAGTATCACAGAAGGCAAACAAACAGCAACAACAAATAATTGAGCATAGGAATGAAATGATATCATTTTGAAGATAAACGGCAGGATGAAAAGCAATATCAGAATGCGTTGGACAAATTCCTTAAGAATCAAACCGCCCAGGGCATCAAAAAGTGCCGTGTTGAATGAATCTGCGAGAAAATAAAGGAAAGTGAAGAAAATCAGCGGATAAAGATAGTTGATATAGCTGATGAATAATTCTGATGATTCTTTGGAGTTGTTGATTATGATGTCTCTGAGGAAAGTGAATGATATGAAGGCAAGTATCAGCCCAACAATGGAAATCAGAATGACTATAAAGAAAAAGCCATAATGGTATTTCTCCCTGTTTTTATATTGTGGAAATAACATGATGTTAATCCTTCCTGTTCCTAAAGTGGCAAACTGACCAAAAATCAGTGAATAAGAAAGGAGAATGCCAAATAGGCCTATTTCGGAACTGGATAAAAACCTGGGAAATATTAATGCTGAAGTAACAAACCCTATTGCAACTCCCGCAAAAGTGAATATTGTTCCAGATATGGCCTGCTTTTGAATTATGCCCACTATTTCAGCGAATTAAACATTTGAGGCGAATATACCAACTTTAACTGTTTTGGTGATATTAATCTTTCGTATAATGCTTTTTACCAAAGAATTTTGCAAGTCCTTCGACATCCGTCTTGAAAAAGCTTAATACAATTCCTGTAATTGACCGAAGGACCCATAATGGTTCATTAATGCTTCCGGTTCTGATCGCAGTCAAATAATCATGTCTTGCCTCATTGAATTTTTTCCGGATCAGGTTATACCTGCCTGACCTGGAATAGGCAATTGACAGATACCGTTTATGATAACTGTGAATTTGATTTTTTCTTGTAAACCACTTTATATTTTCCTGGCCTGCTTTCTCATCTAAAAATTTAATTACAGTCTGATAGTATTTCTCCCGGATAAGCGCGGGATAAGTCTTCGTAACCTGGTTTGCATAAGTTCTGTAGCTTCCTAAAATTTTCGGTAAAAAATGGAATTTCCCGATTAATGAAAGTTCAAGAAGTGTATCCAGGTCAACAGATGCTAATCCCTGTTTAAATCCCCCTATTTTTTCCAATATTTGCCTTTTAACGCCAATAGTTAAAGCAGGCACCCTGTCTTCAAACAAAATAACATTTAAAATGCTGCCGATAGGATCATTATTATAATAAATTTCATCCGGGACGCCTGTTTCAGGAATTGTATTGAATACAAGTTTAGGATCAGAGCCAATTACCTTTGCGCGGCCGTAACAAAGAATTACTTCAGGATTATTTTGGAAAGCATTGATCTGTAATTCAAGTTTTTCGGGTTCCCATAAATCATCACCCTCAAGGATAAAGACATATTCACCCCTGGAAAGAGCTAGCGCTTTATTATAGGTTTCGCCAATCCGGAAAATTCCTACATTTTCCTGGTCAGCAAGCAAAATCCTTTTATCTTTTTCAGAATAGGATCTGGCAATTTCCAGGGTTTGGTCTGTACTGCCATCGTTAATGATGATCATCTCCCAGTTAACGTATGTCTGGGCTAAAACAGATTCGATACAGGCGCTGATGTATGTGGAATGATTGTATGTCGGGGTTATAATAGATGCTAATGGTTTAAATGTATTCATTATCAGATGGTTGATATTGTCAAATTGCGGCAAGGACTAACTAGTAATCGATTCATAATTCAAAATTATTCTTTTTCTTTTATTATAAACGGCTCTTTTTATGACCATGGCGAGACTATTAGGAAATTATCGGAAAACATATTCGTCCTATTAAAGGAGGAAATTCATACTTTCGCAAAGTGATCCTTTGCAATTCATTAAGATTTATTATGGAAAAACAAATGTCTGATTTAGAAAAGTACTTTAAAAACAATGATAAAAGATTGATCCAAAAATGGAATCATTATTTTGATATTTATGATCGCCATTTCAATCGATTCCGGGGTAAAGAAAGTGTTATTCTTGAAATTGGTGTTTTTCATGGAGGAAGTCTTCAAATGTGGAAAGACTATTTTGGTAAAAAAGCAAGAATATATGGGATTGATTTAAATCCAAAATGTAAAAAGCTTGAAGAAGAAAATATTGAAATCTTCATTGGGTCCCAATCTGACCGAAAGTTTTTGAGAAAAATAAAAGAATTAATCCCTCCAATTGATATTCTAATAGATGATGGAGGACATACTATGACTCAACAAATAGTAAGTTATGAAGAATTATTCAGTCATATAAAGAGTGATGGTGTTTACTTATGTGAGGATTTACATACTTCATATAGGGTAAAATATGGTGGAGGCTATAAAAGAATGAATACATATATAGAATACAGTAAAAATTTTATCGATTATTTGAATGCATTTCATTCGGAACAAAGAAACTTAAAAGTAAATTCATTCACAAAGACTGTTGATTCTATCCATTATTATGACAGTGTAATTGTGATTGAGAAAAGATTAAAAGAAGAGCCCTTTCAACTAAAGACGGGGCATCCATCCTTTCAAGATGAAATATCTGATACAAATTTTTTCAGTAATTTAAAGATTGTATGTAACCCTTCGGTCTGATGCGTCTTGACTCGTAACGCAAAATTAGTTTTATTTCCGGGGTTTTTATTTCAGATTCTGCGGAAGCAGTTCTTCAAGGCGTTGGATAGAGTGATCCGGGATGCGGGTGAGGACTTTGGTGAGCCAGTCGAACGGCTCGATGTTGTTGATTTTGCAGGTAGCAAAGAAAGAATACATAATGGCTGCTCGCTGGGCACCTTCGTGCGAACCTGCAAACAAATAATTTTTCCTGCCCAGCTTATGGAAAGTTTTACATAAGCTGGGTTATGCACAGTAAATCATTATGTAAAGCAACATAGCATCATATTGCTTAATATCTGACAGTTATCATTTGAAATACTTATAAATACTTTCCATAATAGTTGAACCTATTTTTGTACAGGTG
>Ga0265292_1000920_pt1 | contig 31056 bp, 31 predicted proteins | sample Munlanlewell296A_FD_189080 | JGI IMG/M metagenome (GOLD analysis project Ga0265292, IMG submission 189080) | Leachate microbial communities from a municipal landfill in Southern Ontario, Canada - Leachate well 296A | ecosystem: Engineered > Solid waste > Landfill > Unclassified | place: Canada... | reverse complement strand
AAAATAAGCTGGGACTGTGATCACGGCTCGATCCACAGTTTCGCCCAAATAACTTTCAGCATCGGCTTTAGCTTTAGCCAAAATCTTAGCGGAAACTTCTTGGGGAGTGTATTTTTTACCAGCAATCTCCACCACGGCCATACCATCTTTACCCTCGGCCACAGTGTAAGCCACATGCTTAATCGCATTAGCTACAGCTTTATCTTTCAACTTCCGGCCCATAAATCTCTTCACTGAATTAACTGTGGATTGGGAGTTCAAAACCATCTGTCTTTTAGCTGGATCACCCACAATCACAATGCCGCCTTTGAAACCGACGATAGATGGAAAAGTGTTCCGACCCTCAGCTGTTGGGATAACTTTAGGTGAGCCACCTTCCATCACAGCCACGGCTGAATTAGTGGTGCCTAGATCGATACCAATTATTTTATTTGGCATAATTTTCTCCTTCTTCTTGAGTAAAATTTAATTTCTAACCGTAATTTTAGCAGACGGAGCGGTAGACTGCTAGTAGCAAAATTGCTAATTTGTAACACTTAGTTGAGCCTCTAAAATTTTAAAGCCATGTCTTTCTAAAATAGCTTTGATTTCATCATCTAATTTTTCATCCTCAACCAAACTCACATGAGATCTGGCATGAATTTTTTCTGACAATCCCAATGATAAAATTGTTAGCTTGCGAGTAATTTGTTTTTGATTAATAAAAAACTCTAGCTGACTACGTACATCATCGCTGGCACAAACAACAATGTCAGCAGTTTCTAAAGCCGAGATTTTGGCAGCCATGTCGTAATCTGGACTATTAATACCCAAAACCCTACAATTCTCATAGCCAATCCTAGAAAGGACTCTCGCAATCAACTTTGATCTTGAGTTACCGTTATCACAAACCGCCAAAATATTTGTTTTTCTATCAATAGAAATCAGCTCATTGACAACCTCAGACATCGTTTCCAGATTTTGCATTATTACCCCAGCACCACCTTAGCGTGTTGGATAACTTCACCATTTAATTTATAACCCTTAGTCACAACTTCGACAACTTTTTCACCTTTAGCTTTGGTGTCTACCGCCTCCATAGTGTTGACATCAAACTTTTGGCCCATAACTGGAATTTCTTCCAACCCGGCTTGTTTTAAGGCCGCCTCAAATTGTGAGACCACCATATTTAAACCCTTATCCTGAATCTGGGCGGCCGCCCTCCCTAAATGATCTAAAGGAGTTAGCAAAACGCTAGCAAACTCGGCACCGGCTAGCTTCATAACCTGGAGTCGTTCGGCCTGAGAGCGTCTGATCAAATTTTGATAATCTGCTAAAGCTCTTTTTTCTCGCTCACTGGCAGTCACTGCTTTTGCTTCTGCAGCTACTAGGGCTGTTTGAAGCTCGACCAGTTCAGCGCCTAGTTCTCCCACAGCCTGAGCCGCTCCAGCCACGTCAGAATTTTCTGAAGCTTCGACGTCAACAATTTCTGGGTCTAAATTAGGATCAAAAGATTTAGGTTGAGTCATAAATAATTTTGCTAAAAACTAAAAACTTACTATTAAACTACCAAGTTACTTATTCTGCTAATTCTTCGATCAAGCCTTTGAAGTATTTCATCATCGGGATGATGTAAGGATAGTCAAACCTAAATGAGCCAACCACTCCAATCTTACAATGATGAGTGCCAGTATCTAGCGAGGTATAAATAATACTAATAGGTTCGAGATTAACATTGCCTAAGTCTGCCCCAAACACTAAGTGAATCGGATTTTCACTAATACCACTATTAAAGATCTCAGTCATCAAATGTTCTTCTTCGATGAGATTAAGCACATGGCGCATGACTTTAATATCGAAAAATTCCGGCATGTTTAAAAGGTTGGCGCTACCTGCATGAATCAATCTATTATCTGACAAAGCCACCGCAATGGCCTGTGATTTATCCGCCAACACCCGAGTAGCTTCATACAGCAATTCATCCATTTCAGAGCGATGATTCCAGATTTTTTCCTTCGCACCCACTTCATCTGCCACAGATAACTCCCGCTCTTTCATCAGCTCGTTCACATAAAGTCTCATCGCTAACGGCGTGGGTAATCTACCGGCACTAGTATGACTTTTTCGCAGATAACCCTGCTTAGTCAAATAGACCATTTCGTTACGAATTGTGGCTGGAGACACACCGATATTAAACTTTTTATCCAAAGTTTCCGAGCCAACTGGTTCAGCGGTTTTAATAAATTCTTCGATAATAGCCCGGAGGATTTGGACTTGTCTGGCAACTAGATCAATCATTATTAGCAATCGTACCAAGTGTTTGCTAGAGAGTCAAGGTTAACCAATTGCAGTTAACCACTGACGCCAAAACTCTTCTGCTATATAGTAGTCATATGCCCCAAAAGCACGCCTTGCCACCACTAGCAAAAAAGATTTACTGGCTAAGTGTTTTTGTGATAATTTTACTGGGCATTAGCACTATCTATACGAATTATTTAAAACCGTCTCCCATAATCCAGAGCTATCCCCTTAATGACGACTCGAGCCAAAGCTACTCATTTCCATTGCATTCATATACTTTTCTTTATCCCAAAGAGTTTAAGGGTCCGGCAGACGCCAATCATCAATTAACCGCCACCAGCTCAAAATACACTCTAACAACTCGCTGGGATGAAGACGCCAGCGGTTCATCGGCTAAAACCATTGCTAAAATCCAAGCCAAATTTGATCAAAAAGATCCCAGCGTCATGATTAAAACTAAAATCTTACCTGACGGCAAGACCACCTGGAAATTCTATTTTGAATCACTCATGTCTGGAAATAGCTATTTTATTCGAAACGTCTATGTTCCCTGGGACACTGGCTTTATTTTATTATCCGTCTCAGCTGATACTAATCTACCAGGCAATCAAGAGCCTGAGGTTTACACTACAGTTGAAAACCTAACTGATCAAATTACAGATTCTTTCAGAGTTATTATTGAATAATCCTAGCTAAACCAATCAAGCCTCCATGCCAACTCTAACTAAAAAATCCCTCCCAGCCAGCCAAGTGGCTGCCCGCCGAAAACTTATTTTGGGAGGGAGTTTGTTTTTTGGCCTAGCGGTGATGGCGGTGGTGGGTGCAAGTCAAATCTCGGTCATTAGACAATTTTTCTCCCAGGCTAGCGGCATTCCAGCCAACTTAGTCATTGATACTCAGGCTGTGCTGGGTTTAATGCCCAGACCCTGGAGACACTTAGCTCAAGGTGGCGAAGATCACGCCTGGAGACTTCAACCTTTAGAAAGCCAAATCAAAGCTTTGAATCCTAAATATATCCGGCTAGATCACATCTATGATTTTTACGATATCGTTGGCGGTACATCTGGAAATTTGACCTTTGATTTTACGAAATTTGATTTGGTTTTAAACGATATTAAAGCAGTTGGAGCTAAACCCTATATTTCTCTGAGTTATATGCCGCCAGTAATTGCCGAGGGGGATATTGTTTCGAAACCTAAAAATTGGCGAGATTGGCAGCTGGTTAATCAACGATTGATCGAGCACGTCAGTGGTAAATTGGGCATTGAAGATGTTTATTACGAAGTCTGGAATGAACCAGACTTGTTTGGAGGCTGGAAATATGGGGGTGAGAAAAACTATTTAGATTTATATACCTATGCTGCTCGCGGGGCCGATGCTGCGGCCAAAACCAAAGGAGTAAAAGAATTTAAGTTCGGCGGGCCAGCCATTACAGCCCTTTATAAAAACTGGTTTGACGCTTTGGCTAAACACGTCATTGCCAACAATCTCAGATATGATTTTTTCTCTTGGCATCGCTATAGCGCTGATCTAAATGCCTACCCCAAAGACATGAGCGAAGTCAAAACCTGGATTTCAGCCTATCCCCAACTCGAGCCAACCCTAGAATTTAATATCACCGAGTGGGGACATGATAGCAACAATAATCCCAGTTATGACAATCGCCTAGGCGCAGCTCACACTGTCGCCGGAGCCATTACCATGATTGGCGTGATCGATAAAGCATTTGTGTTTGAAATTCAGGACGGCAAAGATCCGGCTGGCCAGGCACTTTGGGGTCGGTGGGGCTTATTTGGCCACGCCGATGTTGGTGCCAAGGCTAAACCTCGCTATCAAGCTCTAAGAATGCTCGATAGATTAAGTGACCAACGCCTTCAACTCACTGGCCAGGGCTCCTGGGTTAAAGCTTTAGCAGCTAAAAATTCGACTAACAATAATACTCAGGTGGTCATCGCCAACTATGACGAGTCAGCCAGTCACAGCGAAACTGTACCAGTTACATTCTCTAACCTTATTCCAGGCACATATCTCCTTAAAAAGGAGTTTCTTAGTGGCGCCAAGAATCAAGAAAAAATTGCGACTACTGCCGCTAGCTTACAAATCAACCTACCTCTCATGCCCAATGATGTTGTCTGGATTGAACTTTCCAAAGAATAGTTATTTTTTAACTTGAATTAACTTCAAGATGGCTCGCTCAAACTCAGCATAACTAAATTTTGCCGCTGCCGCCTGAATTTTCTCAGAGTTAAATCTGGATTTTTTCCAAAGTTCTATGGCCGCAATTAAGGCTTTAACACTCAACTGGTCAAATAAAATCCCAGTCACTCCCGGCAGAATTGTTTCCTTAGGACCACCAGAATTATGGGCGATCACGGGCGTGCCAGCCATCATTGCCTCTACCGGCACCATGCCGAAATCCTCATCTTCAACTGGGTAAATCAAAGCCTTAGCTCCAGAATAAAGGCTTTGCAGTTTTTCGTCGCTGACTGCCCCTAAAAACTCAATTTTAACGAGTGAATTTGGGTGTTCAATTTGCCAGGCTGAGACCTGATTTTTGAGACCAATTAGCATCGGCCCACTCCCAACTACCTTGAGCGATAAACCCGAAACTAAACAGGCTTCAACTGCCATCTCAGGGTGCTTGGCTAATGCCAATCTATTTACATATAGAAAATACTCTCTTTGATCTATTTGGATTGGTTTAGCAATAATTTTATTATCGGCTTTTTTTAAACCGACAGGCGGAAAAATCACGAAACTGTCTCGGCGATAAAACTTTTTGATTCGCCTAGCAGTTTCCACTGAATTAGCTATAAAAACATCCACACCTTGAGCGACTTTAAAATCAATCACTCGCAGATAATGATTGATGATTTCACCCCCAATTCTAATCACTGGATTATTCTTCCAGTTCGACATAGTCGTGTAACCGTAAAGAGCTCTGGGTGGCGTATGACAGTAACAAAAATGCTGGCCGTTGGGAACTCTAACTGCCTTAGCAAAATAGGCATTCGAAGAACTAATTACGATATCAAAGTTGCTCAGATCTAAGTCCTTGAAAGCGTGGGGAGCTAAAAATCTCAAGGGTGAAAACAGTTTTTTAAAGCCTGGAATTTTAGCCAGCCAAGTTTCATGAATTTGCCAATCCTTAAATTTGACCCAGTGCATCCCTAAACTGCGGCGATCTACAAAAGCCGTATAAATTGGCGCCTGTGGAAAGAGTTCATGCAGTGCTTCTAAGACTCTTTCTGCTCCACCATACTCACGCAGATAATCATGAACTATGGCGATTTTAATTGATGAATTCATAGGTTGAGCTCGATTATATCGCGTCTAGCCCAACCACATGAGGTACAATTAAACCATGACCAAACCAAATCCAGTCACGGCTCTCGAAAAGAAAACTACTATCGATAAAATTATTTTATTCACTGGAGTAATTTTTGTGCTTTTAGGCATTTATAGCATTTTTAAAGTCAGTTTGAATTTTTGGATCTATCCAGAAAAATATCCTACCAGCGGAATTTTCAGCGGTGGTTACTATGGTCAACGCGAGGAAGATTGCTTTTTCCAAATGGCTGGCCCATACATGGACGCAAAAGGCCTGGCTAGACCAATAACCCCAGAGGAAAAACTCTTGGAGACTGAAAATCGCGAGCGATGCTTGAGTGGCGTGATTGAAGCGCGCAAAGCTGCCAAAATCAATGATTTGAGTTCGATTGGCTTTTTTCTCTTGATAGGACTAGGAATTTTAGCCAGCAAAAAGTGGCTGATTAAATAATTGGGTTAATTAATTTAGAGTTTTTACGGACTTTACGACCACAGAGCTTGAAGTGCAATGCAGCTGACAAAACTAGTTCCAAAAGCTAGCATCTAAATTAAATTCAGAGTAAACTAATATTATGGAAAATCTGCCCCCCACCTCCAGCTACCCCCAAACTAGCTTCGCCACCCCTGAACCAACTCAAGTTCAGCCAGAAAAATCTTCTAAACTTCTAATTATTTTCTTGAGTCTATTTGTCTTACTCTTGGTTGGTGGAATTATTTTTGTTTTCAAGCAACCTAAAGTTGTTCAAGCTCCAGTTGATTCTGACGCTGTTTTAGAGGCTTTGCCTAATCCCACCACCGGTGAAATTAGTAATCCAGGAGTGGATACCAGAGATTGGGCAACTTTTTCTAATCCTGAAACTGGTTTTAGTCTGAAATACCCCAAGTCCGTGGCATTGAATGCTGAAACTAAATCAGCTCAAGGCCTAGTTCTAACCGTAACTGCGGAAAAATTCTCAGAAATTCCGGCTGACTTGCCGTTGACGCTCGGGAAACAGGATGCGGTAGCAGAAAAAGATTTGCTAGCTAAAGGAAAGATTTTAAATATTGCTAAAATTGGCGCCTTGAATGGTCAAATAACTCAAAATTTATCTCAATTTGAAGTTTGTAGCACCATGTTCGTCAGACAGCTCAGATTTTATCCAGGTGAAACCAGAGTCACTGTCGCCTTAACTGCTCCTAAATCAATGATAATGGCAGCTATGCCAGAATTCTTCCAAGTTGATCAAGCCAATTGTGGTTCAGAGCTGGTTTGGAATCGGACCAAGATTGACGGCTTTATGTCAACCTTAGCTGATGGTCAAGGCAAAGGCATGGCTCAAGACTGGTACAACACCTTTGATCAAATAGTCGCCAGTGTTCAGCTAGATAAGTCTGTTAGCGAAAATATTTCAAAAAGTTTGGTCTACCAAAATAATCAATATAATTTTGAGCTAACCTACGAGTTGCCTTACAAAGTTTCAGACACAAAAGCTGAATTGGCTGCCTACCCAAATGGCGTGGCTTTAATTCATCAAAATGGTCAAGCCTACAACATCGTGGTTGAAGTTTGGGATGACTCAGCTGGTTACAAGACCAAGTATGTGGACAGAATGACTGATCTACGAGTCTTGAGAACTCAAGGCAAATTCATTAGCTTGTTTAATAATACTAAAACTGCCGAAAATCGAAAAATAATTGACTCAGCCAAGCTAATAAACAATCAGCTTTAAAATAAGGCTGCCTGAACGCTAGTTTCGAATTCATCTGCCGGCAAAATTCCAATCAAGGATTTGAAGCCCCACTCTTGAAAAAGACCGGTGGCTACGCCTTTATCATATTCGCTGACTTTGCAGGCTGCTAAGGAAAAGTCCAATGGCATATTTCGCTCAATGGTCGCCAACTGCTTGCTCATTAAAGCGTTAGCTTTATCCTCAATCAGTTTTTTAACCACTCCTGCGGAAAGTCTCTTCGCAGCCGGAGATTCACTAGCTAAAGCCTCATAAATGGCCTCAATACTGCCAAACTCCAAAATTAAACTAGCGGCAGTTTTAGGCCCAATGCCTTTGACACCAGGAATGTTGTCTGAGGCATCACCCATCAAGGCTTTAAGTTCAATAACTTGATTAGGGGGCACGCCCATTTTTTTCTCCACCCCAGCTATGTCATATTCCGTGGCTACTTGATCTTTATTTCTGGCTGGCAACCAAACGTGAGTATTATCATCCACCAACTGGAATGTATCCCTATCTCCAGTCACTATCACAGTTAAAACATCAGGTTTACTAGTTGGTTGATCTAAAATTTTGCTAATGGTACCAATCAAGTCGTCTGCCTCAAAGCCCGGAACTTCAAATTGAGGAATATTTAAAGCGGTAACTACCTGCTTAACCATCTCTATTTGAGGTCGCAAATCCTCTGGCATCTCAGCTCTGTTGGCTTTGTAGCCAGCGAAACTATCATGGCGAAATGTTGGAGCCTTGTTATCAAATGTAACGGCCATATATTCAGGTTCAAAGTCTCTGATGGCAGTGAGTAAAATTCTGGAAAAACCAAACACTGCATTAGCCAATTGGCCAGCCGTGTTAGTTAAGCCTGGAAAACCGTAAAAGGCTCGGTAAATTACTGCATGACCGTCTATCAACAAGAAAATTGGTCGCTTTGAGGATTCAGACATGAATTTATATTACTACTTAGACTTTATGTTTAGCTTCAGGTTCAGACTTAGGTTTTGAATTATCAGACTTGAGTTTTGAGTCAGTAGATTTATCTTCATGATCTGCCACCATGTAATTTATTTGTTTTCGCAGCTCTTCGATATCGCTGGATTGGCGGTCAATCCGCTCAAACAGCCGTTGCCAATAATATTCATCTCGAGCCCGATTTAAATAAACTGTAAAGGTACCAACAACACTCCCAAACAAGAGACCCCCCACCACCTGTAGCAACATACCGATAACCCGGCCTGGCACAGTTACCGGCACTTTATCACCGTAACCAACAGTTGTAATCGTGGTTGTGGCCCACCACATCCCATCAAAAATAGAGTTAATTGAAGCTCCAGGCCGGCCCTTTTCCATTGGCACCACAATCACCGCCAAAAAAATTGCCACTGTCAACAAAAAGATTACAATTCTCCGAAATCTTTGATAATGAAAGACTTGCTTAGGTAAAATATGCAGGTTCATGGGCAGTGGTGGCGGCTTAGACGTAACTATTTAATTGTAGGCTTTGCCTTGGGTTCGCCCATCAATTTTTCAAACTCATCGCCATCCAAGGTCTCGACCTCCAAAAGTTGGTCAGAAATGGCGTCTAATTGAGTATGATACTTTTTTAGAGTTTCCGCAGCCAGCTTTTCAGCTTTGGCAATAATTGCCTGCATAGCTTGATCTACCTTATGTTGTAACTCTGGCGAGATGCTAGATGGCTCACCATATGCTCTGGAATAGGCAGTTTCATACATTGGGGTCAGATTGATTGGACCCAAATCACTCATGCCATATTCCGTCACCATGGCTCTGGCCATTCTGGTAGCTCTCTCAATGTCATTGCTCGCTCCAGCAGTTTGTTCTTTGAAGATTTGCATTTCGGCCGCTCGGCCGCCTAACATGACCGCAATATCCTGCTCCATTTCAGACTTGGTAATCTGCAACTTATCATATTCTGGCGGAGTTAAGGTGTACCCCAAAGCCTGGCCTCTGGAGATAATCGAGATTCTATGAACTCCGTCTGCAAAAGGCAAAACGTGAGCCAAAATTCCATGCCCCACTTCGTGATAGGCCGTCATTTTGCGTTCGTAGTCATCTTTGAGCCGCTTTTTACTCGGACCCATCTTAACTTTCATGGCAGCTTCTTCGATATCTGACATAGTGATTTCAGTCTTGGCTTGTCTGGCAATGCCAATGGCAGCCTCATTGAGCATATTTTCTAGATCGGCCCCTGAGAAACCAATGGTTCTTTTGGCCATTTTCGCCCAAGAGACGCTTTCAGAAAGTGGCTTACCTTTAGCGTGAATCTTTAAGATATGAATCCGCTCCTCAAGATCTGGCAAACTCACCTGAACTCGACGATCAAATCTACCTGGCCGAACCAAGGCTGGATCCAACATGTCGCCTCTGTTTGTAGCGGCCATCACCACCACATTGTCGTTTTGAGTGAAGCCATCCATTTCGACTAAAATTTGATTCAAGGTTTGTTCACGCTCATCATGCCCACCCATGCTACCTTGACCTCTGATGCGGCCAATAGCATCGATTTCATCGATGAAAATAATGGCCGGGGCTAACTTTTTAGCAGTCGCGAATAAATCGCGAGCTCTAGATGCGCCCACCCCAACTAACATTTCCATGAATTCACTCCCAGCAATACTTAAAAACTGAACCCCAGCTTCACCGGCCACAGCTCTGGCCAATAAAGTCTTGCCGGTTCCGGATGGGCCAACTAGCAGCACACCCTTGGGAGTTCTGGCGCCAACTTTAGTATATTTTTTAGGATTCTTTAAAAAGTCGACAATTTCTTCTAACTCTTGTTTAGATTCAGTCATACCACCAACGTCAGAAAATTTGGTGTTTTGCTTGCCTTTGACGAAAATTTTGGCCTTACTTCTGCCAATCCCCATAATGCCATCTTGGCCACCCCTAGCTTGTCTGAAGATAAAGAAAAACAACAAGGCCATGGCAATGATAGGTAAAAAGTTAACCACCACTTCCCAGAAAATTCTGCCGCCAGACATATCCTGAACCGTTAAATCAACGTCGCTCAAATCAATCCCAGCACTCTTCAAAATAGTTAGAGCTTCTTGGCCATCTTCTTTCCGAGCAAAAGTTTTAATGTTTGGAGCCACTATGCCGTCTTTATATTGGATTTGGAGTTCAGCCCCAGCCACCTCAAGTTTTTGAACCTTTTTATCTCTAATATCTCTAACCAATTGACTAACTGAAACCTGAGCCCGCTTACCACCACTAAATACCGAGATTAAAAATGGCAAAAATAACAAACCAATTAAAACGTAAATTAAACCCTTACTAAAGAACTTATTTAGGTTAACTTGAAGTTCAAATTGCTTGACAATTTTCTCTGGCTCTGGAGCCTTAGATTTATTTTGAGCTGGTTTTTCTGACTGATTAGCAGCCGGGGTTTGAGTAGGGGTTTTGGGGTCTTTATCAACAGTTTTAGACATAGTCGGGCTATTCTAGCAGATAATTTTTAATCTAGCCTGGATTAGTCAGATTATCTAATCACAGTGCCTGGCAGGGCCAAATCAGAAACCTCAACAAGTCTGGGTTTGTCAGCTTCATCAATCATCAGCATCATGCCTTGGCTCACGCCTGGACCCATTTTTCGCTCAGCGAGATTAACTACAAATAAGAAATTCTTACCGGTAAAATGTTCTGGAGGATACCAAGCTTTGACACCAGAAAAGACAGTTTTATTACCAATTTCAGACCCAAAAAAGACGGTAAATTCCAAAAGTTTTTCTGACCAATCTGGAGCCGTGGCAGCCATGACAGTCCCAACTCTGATATCAAGCTTTTCAAAATCTGGATATTGAATGGTTGGTTTCATAACGGCTTTCTAATTTTTGAGGGCGGCGGCGCGCTGCTCTCTGCCGGCGCCACCTTAAAATAAACTTGAGTTATTGTAACCTAGCTTTAACCCAAACCCATCTTAGTTTTAACTTCTTTAAGTGTTGCCCTAGCAATAACTCTGGCTTTTTCCGCACCTTCTAGAATAATTTTTTCAACTAATTCGGGTTGAGTCTCAAAATTTTTCCGTCTGGCTTGAATTGGCACCAGTTCGGCCATAATTGCCGCTGCTAAATCGTTTTTGAGATCACCATAGCGGAGTCCCGTAGATAAATAGGCCGCTTCATAGGCTTTTCGAGTTTCTAAACCTTGAAAAAGCTCTACAAACTTGAGGAGGTTAGCGACACCACCTTCTGTGGGAACTTTGTCTCCTCGGCCACTGTCAGTTGGCGCTCCAGCCAAGCGTTTTTTAATCGTCGCTAAATCGTCAGTCAAATTAATATAACTACCTTCAACACTTTTACTCATCTTGCCAGTTCCAGCTAGCGATGGCACATACTCGCCCACTGTAGCGAATCTTTTTGGTTCTGGAAAATCCAACCCAAATTGGTCATTCATTTTTCTGGCAATTTCTCTAGCAATTTCCAAGTGTGGCTCTTGGTCTATTCCCACCGGCACCAAACCAGCCTTGTAAACTAAAATATCCGCTGCCATTAAAACTGGATAGTTCAGCAAAGCCATTGTCACATTATCCGGATGTTGTTTGACTTTATCTTTAAATGTCGGCAGATGTTGCATTCTAGCAATGCTGACGACACTCGAAAATAAAAAGGCCAATTCAGCATGCTCCGGAACCAACGACTGTAAAGTCACCACCACTTTGTCTGGATCTAAACCAGCGGCTAAATAATCTAAAATAATTTCTCTGGAAGCTTGCTTGAGGGTTTTGGCATCATACGGTGTGGTAATTGTGTGCAAATCAACTGCCATAAAGATTGATTCGTACCGACTATCGGCTTGAAGAGCTAAATAGCCCTTCACCGCACCTAGGTAATTGCCTAAATGGAGTCTGCCTGTGGCCCGGGTGGCTGAAAAAACTCGATGGGGCCGTGACTCAACCGAGGTTGCTTGATTAGTCACAACGTTAGTGGTCTTCTCAAAAAAACTAATTTCGCCTGGCTTGCCACCACAGGCTGTTTTTAGAGCCTCGCCTAATTTTGTCACCACAGCGGCCACTGTCGCTTTTTTTAGAGGCAACATCATGTCCACTAAGACTAAAACATTTTTAGTTTTAGACGTAATTTTGGCATAAACTGAATCTCGGTAAGGAAACAAGTTTAAGACCTTTTTGGCGTCAGCAATCACTGCCACTCCCGCCGGCAAAGCCTCGAGCGAACCACCGAGCGGCTGATAGGTTTCGCCAATACGAGAGAATCTGAGTTCTAAGTCTCCCTCAATGGCATCCAAATCAAAAACGCCAGTTGGGATCAAGGTTTCTAAGGCCGTTTTATTTGCCAAATCCACCACCGCATTAATTTGAGGAACATACTCATCTTGGGCAAATCTCCTGAGCAGATTTTCGACTGACGGAAATCCGGCTTGATCGCCTAATTTTAACCGTTCGTAAAATTTTCGAAAAGCCGTTAACTCTTCAGTTTCATAGATGCCATTCCCAAATTTTTGATTCACCGCCTGATAAGTTGTTTTGTCTAAATACGGCTTATCGGAACTAACGGTCAAATCAAAAACTGGCAAAACACCAATTGAAACGTCGGGATATTGTTGATGAAATTCAGGACTAATCTTAAATTGCATATGTTCCTCAAATTTAGCTGGCTACTTTTGAGTAGCCAAAGTTTATTATACTGATTTCTCCTCAATCTGGTCAGGGAATTCCTCCAAGATGTGAGCTACATCTTTATCACCTCGACCAGATAAATTAATAATGATTGACTGAGTCGGCTTAAGCTTAGCCGCAACTTGCAATCCAGCAGCCAAAGCATGAGCTGATTCCAAAGCCGGAATAATCCCTTCAGATCTTGATAATAAAACCATCGCCCTAACCGCCTCAGCATCAGCGACTGGCGTCACTGTTAAGCGACCAGCATCATAAAGCTGACTCAATTCTGGCCCAACTCCCGGATAATCTAAGCCAGAGGCAGCCGAATAGGATTCTTTAATTTCTCCCGCTGATGTTTGGAGCACTCTGGTTTTAAACCCATGGATCATGCCTGGTATGCCGCACAAGAGAGACAAGCCATGTCTGTCAGTCTCTCTGCCCAGCCCAGCCGGTTCCGCTGCCACAATTTTTACTTCGGCATGTTCTATAAAAGCCGTAAATAATCCCAGGGCATTTGAGCCACCACCCACACAAGCCACCACCGTGTCTGGCAACTGGCCTACGAGCTTTTGATGTTGGACAATGGCCTCTTCACCAATAATTTGCTGGAAAAGTCTCACCATAGTTGGATATGGGTGAGGCCCAACTGCCGAACCCAATAAGTAATAGGCCGATGGGTCACTAATTAGTGCGCCCAAAGCCACATCCACAGCATCTTTCAGCGTCCCCTGGCCCTGAGTCACTGGCACCACTTCTGCCCCCAGCAAATTCATTCGCGACACATTCATGGCCTGATTAATAATATCTCGCTGACCCATATAAATTTTGGCTTTGAGGCCAAAGTAGGCTGCCACTGTGGCCACCGCCACGCCATGCTGGCCGGCGCCAGTCTCAGCAATCAGAGTAGTTTTTCCCAATCTGACAGCTAGCAAAGCCTGCCCCAAAGCATTGTTAATTTTATGTGACCCAGTATGGTTTAAATCTTCTCGTTTTAAGAAAATTCTCGCCCCACCAGCTAACGCTGAAAATCGTTTAGCCTCATACAACAAACTTGGTCTACCAGCATATTCCCGATAAAGTTTTTTCAACTCCATCTTGAATTTTTTATCTCTCCGAGCCTGATTAAAAGTCTTTTCTAGCACCGCAAAATAAGGCTCAAGTTGGGGCGGAATAAACCGGCCTCCATACTGTCCAAACATACCTGATACTGAAGCTGCTCGATAAGTTTTGAGCATCTTGTCCTTTCTTGTAGCTCCTGCAGAACTAACTAAAATTTAATTTAGTTGTAGTTTTCTAGGCCCAAGATGTTCAAATTGAAAAGTGAAAGATTCCAAAAAAAACACTCCCGGGGGAGTGTGTAAAAACGATCAACCAACTAAAACCACACTCCCGTTAGACGGAGTGTCGCCAAGTAAAATAGATTGTTACGATCGGTATCATTTTCATGATGGGTGAATTATAGCATAATCCAACAATAACAATTTTAAAACAAAGCCTATTTATTCGCGACATCTCTTTGCTTAGCCTGGATTTGACCAATCAATAATTGGCCTTGCCGCTTAGTCAAGCTTCTTCCCGCAACCTTGTCAGCTATTGATCTCTCAGATATTAAGTATTGATATTTCTTTACCACGCCACTAATTCCTAGGCTAATTAACTGAAAAGTTTTGACTTGAATTTCAGCTATAACCTGTTCAGCTTGAACAGCAGTTAAATCATGTGACTCAAGTTTCCTGTCAATTTCAGAGACAGATGGAATTAGGCGAACTGAATCTAGCTGAGCAATATTTTTTAGATAAAGCTCAAATGTTTTCGTTTGTATGTGTTCAATTAAATTGGCTAATTGAGTTTTGTTAATTTCGCCGCTCTCAAAACTAGTTTTAATTTTAAGCTGACTAGGTAAAATATACGCCTCTTTGGCAGAGTTAATTTCAATTGTAAATAGCTCAAATCTTTTTTGATGACTTTTTTCAATTAAATCTTGGTATTGCACTTCAGTTAATTCATCAAGCCTTCGCCGCTGGTTAATTTCAAAGCGACTTAAAACGAAACTAACATCTTTAGCAACATTGATATTTATCAAATAGAGGCGATGGATTGAATGTTGAAGTTCTGCTAGTAGCCGATCATATTGCGGCCTAACCAACTCATTCTCTCTAAGTAAATCGTCTAATTTAGTTTTTGATGGCAGAACATAAATTACCTCAGCTGTGACAACAGTTGTCAAAATAAATTTGTAGATACTTTTTTGAAGCTCCTCAAATAATTGATCATATTGTTGTTGACTCAAGTCGCCTGCACTCAGGAAATTAGCTAACTCTCCAAATGACGGTAATTTATAAGTCACGTCAACAGTTTGAATTTGAATTAAAAGTAGCTTTGTCAATTTGGCCTGAACCAGAACCAGCAATTTATCAAAAGCTTCCTGGGTTAAATCATCGGCTTTTAAATAATCATGAAGCAAAGACGTTTTGGGCAATTTGTACTTTTCAAAATTCTCTCTAATCTCCAAGACCAATAACCTCGCCCTTTGTTGCTGAGAAAAAGCTATTAGTTCAGTTAACTCCTCAGCGACTAATTGTCTATTTCTTAAAGCCTCAATCAATGGAACTTTATAGCTCATTTCTGCCACAAATATCTCGTCCCAAGAATTTTCAAAATTTGTCTTAGGCTCGGGCTCTGGTTGAGGCTGTGATCGAGGCTGCGGCTCAGATCTTGGTTGAGCTTGAGAGGTGGTTTTGGCCGCATCCGCAATTGAATCAATCTTTTTAAAATACACCGCATCAAATGCTGCCCGCCTCTTTGGATCGCTTAAAACAAAATAAGCTGTATTCAAATCCTTTTGTCTAGAATCGTCGGTTTCTTTTTGTTTATCAGGATGAGTTAGCTGACTCAGTTCTCTATATTTGCGACCAACATCTGTCTTGCTGCAGTTTCTATCTAAACCCAGAACAGCATAGCAGTCTGGGGCATCAAGGCTCATGATAGTTTCAACCTCAACCTCCTTGTTACCTTCTCCAGTCCGCATCAACCGTTTAATTTTGTAAGAAAAACGATACATCTAGTTCAGTGTAAATCAAAGCTCATAAAAAATATGGTAGCAATTAGCAATTAGCTACTAGCTGCAAATCTTTAGCACCTCAAAAAAACCATTTTCAGCCTGAGCTGGAACCACAAAATCAGCAATTTCTTTTAAAGAATCTGGCGCATTTCCCATGGCAATTTTAAGACCGCAGGCAGACAACAAGGAGTAATCATTAAAACCATCGCCAACTCCAGCGATTTCACTGGGAAGTAAATTTGACAATTTGGCAAACTCTAATAGGGCTGAATGTTTGCCAGCCCCGCCATCATTAATATCGATGCCAAATCCCCGCTTACTAATGGTTTTAACCATATGCAAACCTGGAAACAGTTGACTCAAATGTTTCAAAATAGGGTCAATCTCATCTGAAGTCGTGATGGGCGGTAAAACAATCTTGGGCACGGCTTGATCTGGCAAATTAGCTAAATCTCTAAACTCGGCGCCAGCCCCAAACTCAGCGTGCGGCTGGGCATTAGTCGTAAAAATGTATTGACCATGTTCGACAGCAAAAAATACTCCAGGAATTTTTTCAATTTCACTGACAACTTTTTTAACTAATTCTGGTTTAATATATTTCCCCCAAACTACCTGATTATTTGAGACATTCACTATTTCTGCCCCACCCCTAACAATGACTAAACCAGTCAAGCCCAAATCCTGAGCCGCCACCTGAATAACTCCCTCATAGGCTCTACCAGTTGCGATGGAAAAAATCTGGCCACTAGCAATAAAGGCCCTAATTTTAGCAATTAAATCCTGAGCTAATAAATGATCGTTGCCCACTAATGTGCCATCAAAATCTGAGACTAAAGCTTTAAGTGACATAAGCCACATCATACCAAAAAACCGAGCTTTCGCACGGTTTTAAAACACAATTAGCGGTTTTTGAGGTTACAGCTCTTCGATTTTAATACTCGGAGCCATTTCTGAATTCTCAATTAATTTGAGATATTTTTCAGTGGTAGTAATGCGCTTGTGACCAACTAATTGAGACACATAAACCATTGGCGTGCCAGCTTTAAGCTGTTCAATTATGAAAGTATGTCGAAGATCATTGACTTTAGCGCCCACAATGCCAGCAATTCTAAAGTAGCGATCAATCGCAGTTCTAATATTGCGAACTAAGAAAGGTCGGCAGGTTTTGGTCAAGAAAAAGACTTTTTCTCTGGCCTTAGGCCGAATCTTCAAATAATCCATTAAAGAATTTTTGGCGGCTTTGTTCAAAGGAATTCGTCTAGAATCTCGAGAGTTTTGGGCTTGAATGGCAATTAGATCTCTTTCGAAATCTACATCATTCAATTCCAAAGCGGCTAACTCGCTAATTCTGACACCAGTTTGCAATAAGAGTTCGACAATGGCGGAAATTCTGACATCACTTCTACAAGCATCGCGCAAAGCTCGATACTCTAATTTGGATAAAATTCGAGGTGGTTCGTTGTCAATTTTAGGGTGAATTGTGACTCTGGCTGGATTCTCTGTCACCACACCATTAGAAATTAGAAATCTGAAGAAAGATTTAATGGAATTAATTTTTCTAGAAATAGATTTTCCGGTATAGCGCTGCTTTTTCAATAAATCTTTAAAAGCATCCACATCAACTTGATCTACCACTTCAACCGTAGTTTTTTGTTGCTGACCTAAGAATTCATTGAATTGATCAATATCCTTAGTGTAAGCAATCACCGTGGCATTAGCCTTATGCTCTTGGCGAAGGCTTTCGGTATAATTAGCTAGTGCGTCATTCAAAATAATCGACATATTTTATTTCTTGGCAGAAATTTTTAGCAATTTTAGTAACTAGTAGCTGCTAACTAGATTGCGCTATGATGAACAAACTAGACAGCTAAAAGCTAGCTAAAACGTCTTATAATATCACAAGATAGGCCGTAATGCAACAGATGCAATGAATACACACATCATGAGTGATATAGAAATAAGACTTTAATAAATAACTATTAGAAATGAAAAAAATTATCTACAATCCAATCAGTTTTGGCTTGTTTGTCATTTTTGCCATCCTGTTTGGCCTATCTTTAACTGCCACCAGCAAGAAAGCCAAAACTACTAGCGCTCAACTTCACCAGCTAGAGTCAGAAACAAGACTTTTGGAATCAATGTTAGCCAGTAAGTCAGCCCTGGCCTCAAAAAGCGCCCAGCCTTTTACAAAAGAAAAAATTGCTCGGGAAGAATTGCTTCTGATCAAGCCTGGAGAAGTCGTCATAGAGTTGCCGCCCATTACTTTAGAATCAACTCAGTTGAAATTAACACCAACTCAAACTCCACTAGAGGCCTGGTTAGAGATTTTGCGCTAAGCTCACAACAAAAAAAATTATTCTCGGCAACAATCAACGGCCTTTTTGACAATTTCACCTAGCTTGGAAAATAAACTTGAACCCGATGATTGATCTAACTCTGGAGTCGAAACTGATTTAGATGAAAAGCTGATTTTTTCTACTCGCTCGGAGTCAACTTGCTTGGATGCCTGAATAGCGCCAGTCGGCTTAACTAAACCCAGATTCAAACCCCAAAATAGACTATAAAGTTGATAAGATTTTTTAAATAAATCTTGAGCACTAGCTAAATTAGCCTTACCCAAAGCTTTAGTGCCCACCTCCATCAGTCTCATCGAGGCAGCCAATAAGTGCTTGCTGATACACCAAACCTCACCTTCATAATCCTTAATTAGCATCTTGAGCAAAGATTTGCGCACATCCCGAACTTCGGCCAAAACTTCTAGATACTCTGGTTTGCCGGTTTTTTGACTGGTGAAAAATAGATGCTCCTCAATACTAATTAAATTCATTACCCCAATTGAAAGATCCTCATCAGAAGACAAATCTAGATTTTCGCCCCGCTCAAGTTTTTTAACTTTATCCAAAAGTCGTTGAACTTCTGCGGAAGTTGTTGGTTCTGTTGAAGCTGATTTTTTTAAATTTTTAGCCATAATTAACCCTTTTAGTTACGAGTAATAAAGTAAAAAACTAAACTAGCTATTAAAAGAAATCCAACTGGTAGGATAACTTTTTGGTATGGTACATAGACCTTGCCATCATGGTAACTTCGAAGTAATTTATCAATAATTAAGGCTTTAACAAATACAATTGCACCCATGCAAAGCCCAAGTAATAATTTATCAATCCCCCAGAGCTTATTACCAGCGTGACCAAATAAATCCATAAAAAACATTGGTGCTACCGTTAAAACAAACATACCGCCCAGAGCCAAAGGATATAAAAATGGAATTTTATAATGCTTGGATCTCAGCCAATAAGCTAACCACATGCCTGCGGTGACAATAAATCCTCCGAACCAAACTCCTGAAACAGTATCATCTATGCCTAGATAGCGCGATAAACCTAATCCAGCCACCACTGCCACAGTACAAACCTGACAAACTACTTGAGCCTGAACTGGAGGAACAATTAATAAGCTGGCTAAAACCAAACCACTTAAGAGGATTAATAAAGTCATAACCCGATCCTAAAGCTTAGTCAGGTTTAACTCAAGCCCAGTTTTTGTTTAAAGAAACCTTGAACATCGGGCGAACCCATATAGCATTTGCCCTCAGCAAATAAAAATGGCACGCCAATGCCTTGAGTTGTATCAAATTTGCAATGATCTACTGCTTGCTGTAACTCAGCCTGAACCGCTGGGGTACTGATTTCTTTTTTCTCAAATTGAAGTTTTTCTGAGATTTTTTGTTCCTCAAACCACTTTTCAGTTTCTTGGCAATGAGTGCAGGAAGTGCTATAGAAAAAAACAATCTTGGCTGGATCTAAAGCCGCTTTACCACCAGTTTGGCCGCCAGATAACCACCAAACCGCTCCAACCAAAAGCAAAATTGAAACTAGTGAAATAAGAAGAATATTTTTTGACATAATTTTAATCAACTCAACTATATATACCTAAGTAGTATAAACGATGAAATAAAAGAATAAATCTTGGATAATTAACCAGCTAAATGAAAAAATTGCTTTTATAAAAAATTACTAACGCTTTGTCAAAAACCTCAATGTAAATGTGGCTTTACATATTTCAAGACTAGATGATTGTTGGATAAATCTAATTACTGTCTCTGCCATTGGTTTTTTATCTTCTGGAATACCTTCAAGTAATTCTCCCAAACTCATGTTTTTAATTTGCTCATAAGCAGCCTGATCCAGGCCGTTTAATCTTTGGATTTCACTATTGGCTTGAGTCAAAAAATCTTTAGGTGAGCTCATTAAATTATCATACCTCACAATTTATAATTAAAAAATAGAGTTAAGTCAGCGAAGCGAGCCAACTAGAGTAAATTTCCATAAAAAAACGCCAGTTAGGCGTTTTTCATATATTGTTGCGGAGCCGGGAGTCGGACCCGGCCTGTGAGATTATGAGCCTCACGTGCACCGTACACTACCCCGCGTATCTTTTTGTTAACGAGAGGTATTGTAACTTAATTACTTGGCTTTAGCAAACAAAAAAATTAATTAACTTAATTAGGTTCTTCTAGCTGAAGATTTAAAATTTCATCTAGAGCGGCGATAGCTTGGTTAAAATTATCAGCAACCAATTTACCTGGAGTTATCATAATTTCAGTTTGATAATTAGAATGTCTAATGGACCGATCAACTGCACCTTTAAATTTAGGTTCATCTGCCTTCATGTCAGCCACTCTAGTAGGCAACACAAATCCATCTCCCATAGTATTATAAGGATTGACCTGAACATCTGACTCAATTTCTGAGAGCGGGTAATTGTACCCTCCAAAATTATCTCCTCCTTTTGGAGTATTGAAAATATAAACGCTATGATCTCTAAAAAATAACCAGAGTTTTTTATCTTTGATTTTTAAATGTTTTCTTTCGCCATATTTTTTCTTAAGCTCTTGTATTTCTTCATATTTTCTTATAATGGTCGCTTTTCTATCTCTAAATTCATTAATTTGAATTAATAGCTCTTGTGGTAATTGTGTCAAATTGTCTAATGATTTTGTTTTTTCATCTAACTCATCAGTCTTCATATCTTTGAGATCAGCAATATCTATTTGAGTGGAGGCAGAATCCCATCTTTGCTTAACCTTCTCATCTCGCATCTGGTCCAAAACATCTCTTGAGTAATGATAAACACCTTCTAAAGGATTGCTTTTCCCTCCTTTGACTCTTTGTGCCGCTCCAAAAGTTATCACCTGCCAACCAGAGACGTCAGGAGTGGAAATTATGCTTTCATGATCGTGACCTTGGCGCTGGGGAATTTCTTTACTAGTACTGGAAGTCGTCATCATTAGCAGTTTGCCTTCAGTAACACGCAAAAGTAAAATTTGACCATCTGCCAACTGATATTTATGTTCGTGTCCTGGAACTAAAAATTGGATAACATCTGCAAATGGCTGCAATAATTTTTTTATTGTTTCAATTTTTTCTAACCTAATTTTCTCTTCAATTGTAATTAATGCCTCAGCTGCAGCTACTTTTTGCTGATCAGCATGCCTCTCAGCTTCAGTTTTTGCATCATTTGCTGCTCTAGTTTTTTCAGCCGCTGCATCTAAATCCTTAATCCTCTGGCGCAACTCATCCATAGATCGTGAACCAGAAATAGACGCATTTACTAGGTTTGTTTCCAGACCAGCATCTCGTTGATAATTCATTGTTTCGTTCGGTGATGGTCTTCTATCCATAATTTTCCTGATCTTGATAACTTTCAAAGTTGCTGAATTTAATTGCCAAATTTATGCAATTAAAAAAGCCAAACTTAACAAAGTATAGCCCAATATTTGGTACAAAGTTATTTTAAACCAGGATCTGCTAGTGATTTGACTTGAGTTATAATAGAATACTCGGGCTGACCAGATTTTTCAAAAATCTAACTAAGTCAGCAGCAGATTTAAGGCGGGATAGCTCAGTTGGTAAGAGCGTAGCATTCATAACGCTAAGGTCCTGGGTCCGAATCCCAGTCCCGCTACAAAATTTTTCAAATTGAATTTAAGCTTCGTGAGGATCCAAGTCTCCATCTGGCTCTAATGGTTGTCCTCCAACTGAACTTTCCGTGTAATCATGTAGATCCCCAAACAATAGGTTGGAAACTAAAGCTGCCATTTCTTCTTCTGCCAAAATAGTTGAGATTGAGTACATGCCAAAAGCAAAAGCTGCTTGCTTATCTAGTTCATTGCCTGACATCATAATCATGACTATTTGTTCAGCCGCAATTTCTTCAGCTCTCCCCAAAACTTCGATCCACTTGCCATCAAAACCTGAGGTAATTACCAAGGGTGTAAGAGACTTTTCCAATCTACCAATGACTTGAAGTGTGCCAAAAACCGAAGTCGCTTGATGCCAGGTGACCTTCTCACCTCTGGAAGAAAAAACCGTTTAGAGCGTTCTTCTAACTCTGGCAATTTGAGATTCATTACTACTCGCAATTAAGACGTCTCGATTAGGAGTGTTTTCATTCATCGTCAAGCTGATAATAGATCAAAGTCTATCAATTTACTGTAATTTTGCCCATACATCACCAATAAGCCCCGCTGAAGCGGGGCTTATCTCAATCACATTTTCTAAAACCTTGCCTACATCATGCCACCCATCCCACCCATGCCGGCGCCAGCGCCGCCCATAGCAGGCTCATCTTTCTTAGGCAGATCTGCCACCAAACATTCGGTGGTTAAAATCATTGAGGCCACTGATGCTGAGCTCTCGAGCGCGGTGATAGCCACTTTAGCCGGCTCAATCACACCAGCTTTGACCAGATCACCAAACTCATTGGTTAGAGCATTAAAGCCATAATTAACGGCCTTATTCTTAATGACTTCATTGACTACGTAACCAGCATCAACTCCAGAGTTAGTAGCCAGCATTCGCAGCGGTGCATCCAGGACAGATTTAATCAAATCCACCCCAGCTTGCTCATCGGCACTAGTTGATTCCATTTTAGCTAGAACTTTGCCTGCCTGAATGAAAGTCACGCCACCACCAGTGATAATGCCACCTTCAATAGCGGCTCTGGTAGCTTCTTTGGCATCTTTAACCCGCTCTTGAAGATTCTTCATCTCCACCTCGGTGTTAGCACCCACTTGGATCACGGCCACGCCGCCAGTTAACTTGGCTTTGCGCTCGACTAGCTTCTCGATGTCAAAATTCGAAGTGGTCAAAGAAATTTCTTTCTCGATTTGAGCCACTCTAGCATTAACCTCATTCTTATCGCCCTTACCACCCACGATTCTGGTGGAATCTTTAGTTGATCTAATTGAATCAGCTAAACCCAGATCTTCGATGGTGGTGTCTTTGAGAGCTCTACCAGTTTCTGAACTAATAAAGTTAGCGCCGGTTAAGACTGCGATGTCTTGAAGCATAGCCTTGCGGCGATCTCCAAATCCTGGAGCCTTAACTGCCAGACATTTGAAAGCCCCGCGGAGCCGATTCACCACCAAGGTGGTTAAAGCCTCACCGTCAACTTCGTCAGCAATTAGAACTAAACCCTTGCCATCAGCCACAACTTTTTCCAGAACTGGCAAAATGTCTTTGATGGTGGAAATTTTTTGATCTGTCACCAAAATGTAAGGATTCTCCATAACAGCTTCCATTGTTTCGGAATTTGTCACAAAATATGGCGAGGCATAGCCCTTATCAAACTCCATGCCCTCTTTGTGAACGATGGTAATATCCATGGTTTTACCTTCTTCCACCTCGATCACGCCATCTTTGCCAACTAGCTTGAGAGCCTCAGCAATTTTTTGGCCGATGACCTCATTTTGAGCTGAAATGGTGGCCACTTTTTCCCAATCACTTTCCTTAACTGGTGAGGAGAGACGCTTGATCTCTGCCACCACAGCGGCGACGGCTCTATCGATACCCCGCTTCATGATCATCGGGTTTGTGCCGGCAGTAATAAACTTCATGCCTTTAACACTGATTTGTTGAGCCAGCAAAGTAGCGGTAGTGGTGCCATCACCAGCTACGTCGTTAGCTTTTGAGGCAGCCTCTTTGACTAATTGAGCCCCCATGTTTTCAAATTTATCCTCGAGTTCAATCTCTTTGGCTACCGTCACCCCGTCATGAATCACGTTTGGAGCGCCCCAAGATTTATCTAAGGCCACGTTGCGGCCTTTTGGACCCAAGGTCGTGACCACAGCGGCGGCTAATTTGTTGATACCGATGAGCATTTTCTGTCTGGCGTCATCACCGAAAATAAGTTGTTTTGCTGACATAAGTTGATTCCTTTTTTTGTTTGTAAGGGCGGCGGCGCGCTGCCGTAAGGCCGGCGCCACCTTAAAATAAGCTTAATTTTTAATTAGGCCTTAATAGTGGCCAAAATATCTTCGAATTTCAAAAATTGATACTCGACATCGTCAACATTAAAGTCATTGCCGCCCCATTTTTTATAGATGACGCTGTCGCCAACTTTAACTGGCGCCTTAACTTCTTTAACGCCACTTTCCCAAATTGAACCTCCGACAGCCAAAACTGTCCCATGCTGAGGTTTATCTGAATCATTTTCTGGCAAAATTAGACCTGAAGCAGTTCTTTTTTCTTTTTTGGCCGGCTCTACCAAAACGTAGCCAGCTAAAGGTTGAAGTTGTGAAACCGATAAGTTTGACATTCGGTCCTTTCTTTTATTTAGTGATATTACTTGAGTAAACTTTGTTAGAAACAAGCTGAGTTTAGCAGACATGAGCATAGACTGCTAGTAGCAGTTATCCTAAAAGATTGCTAAAAACCTGTCAACTAGAAAATTATTTATGCGCAATAGGCAACTCAACAGCCTGACCCGGAGTCAAACCCAAAACTGGTTCGCTAGGTGGGGCCTGGAGGATGGTTTCTTCCTTGCCTCTGGGTAGGGCTAACCTAATTTCGGATAATAAAAAGCCCTCGCACTCCAAACCTCTATCCTTAAAGTGTCTGCCCAAATCTTCTTTAACCACATTCTCCACTTGTGACCGCTGATTCTTGATTTGATCTAAGGTTAAATCCCCAAAAATCGAGGCAATTCTACTTCTGGAAAATGGCCTGACAACTTTGGAAACCACATTTTCACCTAGATTTTCCCAAATTTCTGGAGCATTGAAACGATCAATTCTAAATAAAACTGAACCTTCAATGGTAATATCCTTGCCGTCTTTTGTGGCCACAGAGATAGGCACATCGCCCAATGCCTCTTTGTTTAGAGACAAATCGAAGTCTTTCATGATGGAATATTCCAAAACTTGAGCGTTAAAAAGTTTAGCTACCTGCCAAAATGGAATCTTGAGGTGCAAGCCTGGACCCCAAACTCGGGGCAAAACGCCACTGCCGCGATCATAGATACAGGCGATGTGGCCTGGAGGCACTGAAATAAAAAATCCGCCGACGATTTCATCGACTAAAAATGACACCACCAATTTATCAAATTCCATATCAGTTATTGTATCTCGAAGTTAGGGAGAAGTCCAAAAGCCCAGCTGCTATTTCTAAATTAGGGTTTGGTACCTAAAAACTCTTGCCATAAATTAGGTCGTTTGGGTTCTAAAACTGGTGCAGCCGGAGCCACAGCTACTGGAGCCGGCGGTGGTGTGACCGGCGGCTCTTCCACTGGCTTAGGTTTAGCCGCGTTCTTGATCCATTTATCCAGCGTAATTGGCGATAGCAGTGAGATGACCTCTAAAGTGAAAATGGATAATTCAAAGGCACAAGGAATTTGATTAGTAATATAGTACGCACCCATACCAACCGTCATGGCTGTGATCATGCTTTCTTTAAACATTCTCCGGCCCATTTTACCAATCAATTCTGGTTTAATTTTGGCTTTTCTAGCCTCCGCCTTTTTCTCAGAAATTTCATTAGCGTCAAACCACAGCAGCGTCAGAAATGTCGCGATGGCGGTGACAGTATTAAAGGTGTTGTTTTGAAAGGCCACATCTCCAGAGAAAATCCTAATCCCTAAACCCGCTGGAATATGAGTCATGATCAGCCAAGACAGCCAAAATACAAACCCAAAATAACCCAGTGAATACTTCGACAAAGTTTTGGCTTTAACAGTCGCGAGTGACGGTTTGGGAGCATTGCCATTTGAGTAGGCCACAAAATTTCGACCAATCCAGATGGCAATTTGGAAAAATAAAATTACTACCCAGGCCAAAATTACTTTCCCAAAACCCAGATCAATGGTCCGAGTGATGACTGGATAGGGAATCTTAAAAAACCGGTCCAGAATTGGATAAACCGGATATTGCACCCAGTCATAGAGCCTGGTTGGATCCAGGGGTTGAGAATAAAAATCCGTTAAAAACAACCTTCCAATCGAGATGAAGGTCGTTAATTGAATCACAAAATCCAAGAGGTAAAATAAAAAATCTTTATTGCCTAAATTAAAACTATTTTTAACTGCCTGCTGCTGCAAACCTGGGTTTTCCAAGATGGCAATCTTTTCGTGCATGTCTTTAATGTTGTTAGCTCGCAGAGTTCTGAAGATTCTGAGAGGAATTAACAACAGCGTCTGAAAGATACCCAGCATCACCACTGACACCCACATGCTATGAGTCCAGGAATAAAACAAAAAAACCGCGCTGGCATAAAATGTGTATAAGTCGCCACTCAATAACCAAAAAATAAACATTCCGGCCACGAAAATAGCCACCAAACTCGATAAAGGCAACAAACCGGTGCTACCACTCAGTCTACTTTCGCTAATTAGTTGATCTGATCGATTATTTGAACCTGTCTCATGATCTGAATGAATGATTTGAGACAAAGATTGGGGTTGAGACATTGGCAGGTCAGGCGAATTTTCCCAAGATCAGATTAAGCCTGAATCAGGCCGAGGCTTGGGTGGTTTAGCTTCTAAAAACAAACTATCCAGTTGAAGTAACGTCTGACGCAGTTCTGTCATCAAAGTCACCGAGAGTTTGACAGTTTCTTGGTCTGCCGTTAAACCTTGAAGTTGGGCCAATGAATCATCTGTAAAAGTATCCACCATGGTAGCAATAATGGCTTCGTTTTCTTTCAACCAAATCAACCTCTCACTAGAATTTTTCAGCTTCACTTCTTGGAGAATTTTAGCCAATTGCTGAATCTCTCTCACCTTCACAAACAATTGAAATTTAGAGTTAGCAGGCGAGCTAGGCTTAACCTGATCCAGACCAGCTGAATCTGAGTCGTCCCAATCTTGATCCAGATCAAAATCAAAAGGAATTGTCATCAAACTTGATTATACAGCAGTTTATAATACGCCTGTCATGTCTAAAGTTTCGCCCCATCAGCCTCAGGTGATTAAATTGAAAAACCTGACCCCAAGTGAAGTTGACCAAGTGGCCTCAACCGCCGCTAAAATCTTGGCAGCTGGCGGGATTGTGATTTACCCCACCGAGACAGTTTATGGCGTGGGCGTTGATGCCACTAATCCAGTGGCTGTCCTCAAGGTTTTAAAGTACAAATCTCGCCGAGAAGGCAAACCTTTATCTATCGCCGTGACAGACCAAAAAATGGCTGAAAAGTTTGTTGATTTGAATGATCAGGCCAAAAATATTTATCAGCGGTTTTTACCCGGGCCGGTGACAGTTGTCTCAGCAGATTTAGGCCAAGTTGCTCCTGGCGTCGCCTCTGAATTCGCTACTTTGGGCATTAGAATTTCGTCTCATCCTCTCGTTGCTGCCATGGTTGAAAAATTTGGTCGGCCCATCACTGCCACTTCCGCTAATGCCTCTGGTAAAAAGCGGCCATACACCCTCCAAGATATTTTTAGCCGACTCTCAGCAAAACAGCTGGGCTTAATTGATCTGGCGATTGATGCCGGGACACTCCCCCCCAACCAGCCTTCAACTGTGATTGATACCACCTTATCTACCCCATTAATCATGCGTCAAGGCGAGCTAATGGCCACAAATCCTAGCGAGGCCAGCCAAAGCGACCATACTAGCGCAACTGTGGCGGATTTTAAATCCACCTCAGCTACTGAAACCAGCCAAATTGCTGGCAAATGGTTGCTGAAATATTGGGATCAAATTAAAACCACTGGACTAATCATTGGTTTGAATGGCAGTCTCGGGGCTGGCAAAACTGTTTTGACTCAAGGTGTGGGTCAATTTTTACAAATCCCAGACCAAATTGTGTCACCAACCTACAACTATATTTTGGAATATGACTTTAACCGACATGGCGCCACAGGCAAACTCCAACATCTGGATGCTTGGAAAATCAATAACCTAACCGAGTATCAACGACTTGATTTACCTAAACTGATGAGGCCAGGCACACTCTTAATTATCGAGTGGTGGACCCAAATTGCTGATTTCTGCTTAAATCCGGCGACTGGTTTTGTGCCTCAACTACCTATCCTAGTTATAGACCTAGAAATCACCGGCGAAACTGACCGAAATTTGAAAATTCAAACACTCAGGCCTAGTCAGATCCAGCCGACAACTTCGGAGCCAAAATAATTTATGCCAAAGTTATTTTCCGCTCAACCAGCCACCATCTTAGCCATAGATACATCTTGTGATGACACTGCCGCTGCCGTAGTTAAGGGTCGAGTAGTTTTAGCCAATGTAGTTGCGTCACAAATTCAACTCCATAAACCTTATGGTGGGGTCTATCCCACTATCGCCAAACAAGCTCATTTGGAAAATTGGCCGGCCACGGTTAGTAAAGCCTTGGCTCAAGCCCAGGTTGATTGGAGCGATTTAGCCGCTTTGGCCGTGACTGTAGGACCAGGTCTAGCGCCGGCTTTGGAAGTTGGGGTGACGGCCGCTAAACAACTGGCTCTGGAACACCACCTACCGCTAATTTCTGTCAATCATCTGGAAGCTCACGCTTGGTCTTCCCAAGTCATCGCTAAACCCCAAGCTTGGCTGAGTTTGACTCCAGCTCAACAAGCTGAGATCAGTAATTTAGCCGAACCGACTTGGCCAGTTTTGGCTGTGATTGTCTCTGGTGGCAATAGTTTGTTTGTCGAAATCACCGGTTTCGGCAAAAACCGAGTTTTAGGCAAAACCTTAGATGATGCTGCCGGAGAATGTTTAGACAAAGTTGGCCGAATGTTGAGCTTAGGCTACCCGGCCGGGCCAACTGTGGAAGATTTCGCTAAGCTGGGTGATGCCAAAAAATTCAAATTCCCCCTGCCAATGACTACATCTGACAACTTCGACCTAAGTTTTTCTGGTTTAAAGACTCACGCCAGAAACGAAATTGAAAAATTAATTCAGGTTGATAAGCTAGATCAAGCGGCCACCTATGATTTTTGCGCCGGGCTCCAGACAGGTGTGTTCAGACATTTAACTCACAAACTAGGCAAATTACTAGCTTTTAGGGCTGCTGTGAGCGGGCGGGCATTTAGCCAAGTTTGGTTGGGCGGCGGTGTCGCTGCTAATATGGCCCTGCGCCAGACTCTTCGAACCACTTTAAAACCTTTTGGCTTAAAGTTGTCAGTGCCCTACAACCAACGCCTGTGTGGTGATAACGCCGCTATGATTGGACTGGTGGGCGGATTGAAATTCAGTCAGGGTTTAATTGAAAAACTGCCTGATAAAGTAGAGCGCCAACCCAGATTGACCATCGATAATTAGTGTTACAATGACTTCAGGCATGTCCACAGTTGCAACCGTAATTCCAGTGGTCGGCCTGCCCACTTTAATTGGCTGGTCCCAAGTCGTCCATAGCCACATTCATCAATTGGTTTGTGCTTTAGCTGTCAGTGGTCCCGGAGCTCACAATGTTGGCCGAGATCTGGTGGATGTCTTAAGTCAAGCTGAGCCGACTAACAGCGTCGAGTTACATCAACTAATTTTGGATTTGCTGGCTAAAACTCGCAAGGCTGAAGTTCAACTTAATTTAGTGGCGATTTTGTATCGAGCTGATCGGTTGGTGATGGCCGCTTGTAACGGTCAAGTTTTATATCAAAAACCCAATTCAGGCGCGAAACTTTTGCTTAATGCTGATGCTCAACCCCAAATAATTGAGGGCAAACTGGTCTTCGGAACCACGCTTGTGGCTCTAACAGACCAAGTCGCCAGTCACACTGAATCACTTTTAGATCAACTCAATCACGGCTGGGAAGCTGAGAGGTTGGTCACCAACCTCCTGCCAATCTTACACAATCAGCCCGACTCAAGCCTGTGCGCCCTAGCCTGTTTGAATCTTCAGCCCAATGAGACTGACAATTTAACTGAAAATTACTCTGACCAACCGGCTGACGCATCTGAAAATCCTCAAGCTGAAAATTTACAGAGCGCGGGCAGTAAACCGCTGGCTCAAAGTCGCAGATTCTTGTTTGCTCAGAATTTAAAATTGCCAGCCACTTCTTGGGTAACTCAAGTTTTTTCTAAAGCGCTAAACTGGCTAAAAACCAACCTCAACCAATTCAAGCAAGCCTCCAAACTTAGAACGCTGCTTAATTGGCAAACCTGGCCAAAATTTAAACAAACTCGATTTCTGATTCTAGTTGGTGCTAGCCTGGCCATTGGCTGTTTAGTAATCGCGGGACTCTGGTTTCAGGGCCAACAAAGAGCCAAAAATCTCGCCAGGGTTTTAACCGAAATCAAACCACCTAATGATTTAATTGTGGCGGCTAAACTTCAACTTGCAACTGATCCGGTGGCCGCTAGAGACAAGACCAATCAAGCTGTTGTTAGCCTTAGTCAACTCAAACAAAAATACCCCAAGCCGGCTTATTTAACTAAGCCAATCACTTCGGCCTTAACAGCGGCTGAGCAATTTGCGGCCGAAATTTCTGGCCTGAGCCAACTCAAAGATTTGAATATTTTTTCTGACTTAAGACTAGCCACACCTAACTTTATTGCCAACTCAATTTCCATCTCCGCCGATCAGGCTTACTTTATCGATCAAGAGTTAAAGCAACTCATCAAGCTGGATCTAGTTAAAAAACAATATCAAAATTTTAATTTAGCTGGGTTGACCAAAATCTCTCAAGCCGTGTTTCTTAATCAGCAATTCTATTTTTTGGGCGATGGCATTTATAACCTAAATCCAGACCAAGCTGACGGCGTACCCCAACTCCTCAAGGCAGCTGGTGACTCTGATCGCGAGGCCACGTTCATGAAAGGCTATGGCAGTTAT
>Ga0265292_1000919_pt1 | contig 31100 bp, 29 predicted proteins | sample Munlanlewell296A_FD_189080 | JGI IMG/M metagenome (GOLD analysis project Ga0265292, IMG submission 189080) | Leachate microbial communities from a municipal landfill in Southern Ontario, Canada - Leachate well 296A | ecosystem: Engineered > Solid waste > Landfill > Unclassified | place: Canada... | reverse complement strand
CAGATCCAGAGGACGTTCTCGTTGCGCTCCGCGGCGCCCGAGAGGCCCTGGAAGCCGATGTCTGTGGTGCCTCCGTCGCCCACGATGGTGGTGACGATGGCGTCCTCGCGGTTCATCCTCTTGAAGGCGCGGGCTAGGCCGGTGGACATCGCCCCTGCGCCCTCGAAGACCTCTCCGTATATGCTCGGCTGGTCCAGGTTGCCGAAGGCGGGGCCACAGCAGGCGACCTCCTGGCGGACCATCTTGTCCTTCAGGACCTTGGCGACGATCCTCGCGACCGAGGCGCCGGTGCAGCCCTGGCAGGACTGGTTCGCTGGCTGGATGTACTCCTTCTCGTCTAGCTTCACGAGTGGAACTGGTTTGCTCATTTCATGTTCCTCCTTAGACCCACTCCACCGGGGGAGAGACCTTGGAGCCGTTGGCGGCCTTGAGGGTCTTCTCGCCTATCTTGATTAGGTCCTGGACTCTGACCTCCTTCCCGTTGAGGCCGGCGTGGAACTGCAGGGTCTTGGGTCTCTCCTCGACCTCGTACATGGCGTTCCTTATCTCGCCGTATGTCCAGCCTCCGGAGCCTATGCTTATGTTGCGGTCGATGATGCCCATGGCCTTTACCTTGGGGCCGATGCGCTGGAACTCCTCGGCCGGGAACGGCTTGAAGGTCTTGAGCCTCACGAGGCCAACATTCTTGCCCTCTGCCTGGAGTCTGTCGATTGCGACGCGCGCCGTGCTCGCGATGGTGCCGGCTGCGACGATGACCGCGTCGACGTCCTTCGTCTTATACTCCTCGACGAGGCCGTTTCCGTAGCCGCGGCCGAACATCTTCTTGAACTCGGCGTTGACCTCCTTTATGACCTTCTTGGCGTTCTCCATGGCCTGCTGGTCTTCGGCGAAGCTGGTCTGCGGGTCCCGCCCGACGCTCCACTGCCTCATCTGGTAGGCCTTGCTCTCCGCGCCCTGGTCGGGTAGGAGGGGGATCGTCGTCTTGTAGGGCGGGAGGAAGGCGTCTACCTTCGCCTCGTCCGGGATGTCGATTGGCTCATCCGTGTAGCTGAGTATGTAGCCGTCGCCGGCGAAGATTATGGGGAGGCGGACGCGCTCGTCCTCGGCGACCTTGTAGGCCATGAGGCCGGTGTCGAGGATCTCCTGTCCGCTCTCGCACTCCATCATCATCCAGCCGGTCTCGCGCTGCGCCATCATGTCGGTCTGGTCGGGGTCCATGCCCTTGATGCCCCTGTGCATGAGCGCCATGACGAGGGGGACCCTGTTGTTTCGGGTGGCGAGCATCGGGTGGTGCATGTAGAGGAGCCCTGGTCCCGCGGTGGCGGTGAAGGCGCGTACGCCCGCGGCGCCCGCCGTGAACGCGGATGCCTGAGCGGTTAGCTCGCCCTCTGTGTTGACGTACTCGGCGTCTATCTCCCCGTCGGCCACCATGTCTGCGATGTACTGGACGATGGTCGTCTGGGGGGTGATGGGGAAGGCGGAGATGAACTTCACCCTGGCGAGTCTGACCACGTGGGCGACCGCCTTGTTACCTACCATAACCTCGAACTTCTGTGGCATACTTCATTCTCCTCCTTAGATGGTCTCCTGGACCCAGTCGATGGCTTTCGTTGGGCACTCCTCGTAGCAGATGCCGCAGCCCTTGCAGTGCTTGTAGTTGACGACCGCCTTGTTGTTCGTCATCCCAATCGCCACCTCCGGGCAGAGGATGAAGCAGCGGCGGCAGCCGACGCACTTGGCGTCGTTGAAGACGGGGCGGTAGAGTCTCCAGCTGGAGACGTCGCGTTCACCTGCCTTGCGGGCGCGGCCCTCGAGCTTTACCTCCTCCATCTTGACCTTCGACACGTCGACGGCGGGCGTCGCCGCCTCGTAGGCCTTCTGCATAGCCTTGATGTTCATCTCGCCGATGCGCCCGCTCCACTGGTGGTGGGCGGCCTCCTCGAGGCTGCTGAGCTTGACCATGCCGGTCACCTTGGCGAATGCGCCGAGTATGGCGGTGTTTGTGATGGGTCTGCCGATGGTCTCCATGGCGACCTTGGTCGCGTCGACCGTGGCCACCTTGAATGGGCCGCCGATGCCCGTCTCGAGGCCACCGTGGGGGTGGTTGACTAGGACGAGGCCGCCCTTCTTGAGCCCCTGCGTCACGGGGACCGTCTTCGCGAGGAGGGGGTCGAGGACGACGACCATGTCCGGCTCGTGGACGAGGTCACGCTCGTAGATCCTCCCGTCGCTGACCCTTAGGAAAGACTGGACCGGCGCCCCGCGCCTCTCGGTGCCGTACATGGGGATGCCCATCGTGAACTTCCCCTCGTAGTAAAGCGCCGTCGAGAGGAGCCTTACGCCGGTGACGGCGCCCTGGCCGCCCCTGCCGTGGAACCTAATCTCCATCAACTTGGTCTACTCCTTTGATGAATCCGTTAACATCACCTACCGGAGGATATAACGGTTCTGGGCGCCTCGCATGAGACAAAAACGAGTGTAATTGCAGTAAATACGTTAAAACGGGTAGATGCGCCTCCTCTCCTTGAAGGCCATGAGGACCCTGATCGTCTACATCTCGTACCACCACGGCAACACGGAGGTGATCGCCGGGGCCATGAGGGAGGTGCTCGAGGCGGAGCTCAGAAGCCCCGAGTCGACCACGCCGGAGCACATAAAATCCTTCGACCTCATCGGATTCGGCTCCGGCAACTACTTCGGCAAATTCGACAAGAGGCTCGTCTCCTTAATCGACGGCCTCCCGAGGGGCACCGACAAGGACGCCTTCATATTCAGCACGAGCGGCTCCGGCGTCTACGAGGACGCCCATCGTGAGCTCAGGAAACGCCTCGCGGACAAGGGCTTCAGGGTCGTGGGCGAGTGGCACTGCAAGGCCCTCGACACGTACGGTCCTCTGAGATTGATGGGCGGCCTGAATAAGGGAAAACCAGACGCGAAAGACATAGAGGCGGCCAAGAGCTTCGCGGCTCGCCTGAAGATGGCGTCTTCGAGTAAAGCCGCATAGGAAAAAGACGCAGAAACACCTCCACCACCGCCGCTATATTTCAGTTGAACCGCTTATTTCCGTCACGTGACGGCCCAAACCATTTATCCCGAGTCATCCAAGCCTGTCACGTGACCGCCTTCGAGACGCTCTTCAGGGTAAGGCACGACTGCCCCTTCATCCGGATAAGCGAGAGACACGCGTCGATGAGGATGTACTCCTGGTGCAACAGGGTCCACGAGGTGATGGAGGTCGTCGTCGACGAGCCCGGCGAGTACGAGGCCGTCCTGGGCGAGGTCTCCAAGCTGGCAACGGTCCTCGACGAGTCTAGCGACGGCGGGAAGGCCCACCTGATCACATCCACCTGCTTCTGCACGCCCTACAACAGCGTCAGCATGAACATCGAGGACCTTGACGTCCTCGACGTCTCGCCCGTCGTGCTCAGCGGGGGCTGGGAGTACTACCGGGTCATCGCCTTCAGGCACGAGGACTTGGCCAAGATGATTGAGAGGCTGCAGGCGCGCGGCTTCACCATCGAGGTCCTGAGGAAGACCCCCTTCGAGGGCTCCATCGCGGGGGGCATACTCGCGACGGAGTCACTCTTCTCGGAGCTGACTGGTAAGCAGACGGATGCCCTGATCAAGGCCTATGGGCACGGCTACTACCAGCTCCCGCGGACGGAGGACATCCAGGAGATAGCCGCGAAGGAGAGGGTGGCGCGCACGACGTTCCAGGAGCACCTGAAGAAGGGCGAGAACAAGATCATCGGCTCGCTGATGCCCTATCTCCAGCTGTACAGGACCCATCAGCCTAGGGAGGCAAGCTAAGGTGGATGGCTTGATTCTGACTAGCGCCGAGGTGAAGGCGGCAGCCAGGGATGTGGGCCTATCGATCGCGGGCGTGATATCGCTAGAGCAGCTCAGGAGCCTGCCCACGGGGGATGTCGGGGGCGTTCACACGCTTGTCCCGGCGGAGGAGGAGCTGCCCACCGCGAGGTCGGCGGTCGTCGTCGGCTACCACATCTGGGACCCGATATTCAATGTCCACACGCTTGACCCACGGTGGAGGGGCTTCGGGCTCCACCCGGAGGAGGAGAGGTTCGAGTTCCACCAGCTCTACTCGGAGGTCGTGGGCAGGAAGGCCTGGAGGCTGGCCTCATGGATAAGGGACAGGGGCTTCGATGCGGTGCCGGCGGGCAGCCTACCGCTGAAGCGCGCCGCCGCCCTAGCCGGGCTGGGCATGCAGGGGAAGAACACAGTCTTCTTGTCCAAGGAGTACGGCCCGAGGGTGAGGCTCGGCGCGGTGCTGACGTCGGCGGAGCTTGAGCCGGACCCTCCCTTCGAGGGGGACCTGTGCGGCGACTGCACTCGATGCATAAGGGCGTGCCCGACGAAGGCGCTGAGGCCGCACGAGGTGACGATAAAGAGGTGCATGGTCTACGCCCTCGAGAGCCCGGGGACGGACGATGTCGACGCCGACGTCAGGGAGGCGGCGGAGAGGCTGATAATCCGGCCGACGAGGGGGAGTTTCATAGAGTGCACCATCTGCCTCGAGGCCTGCCCCGTGGGCAGGGAGCGCCCGGCGGCTGCTCAGCCTTAAATCGTCGGAGCCTCCGAGTATTCAGCGACCCCAAATGAAGTTGGTTGTATACGGTCCACACAAGAGGCTCGGCTCCTGGCTCGAGGACGGCTCGGTCGTCGACATCAACCACGCCTACGCGGCCCTCCTGGAGAGCAAGGGCGAGCCCAACCCATGCGCCAAGGCCGACGCCGAGGCGCCGTCCTGCCTCCTCGCCTTCATCGAGGAGGGAGAGGCCGGGCTCAAGGCCGCCAAGAAGGCTGTAGACTACGCCAAGAAGGTGAAGGTCTCCGCCGGCGGCGAGCAGCTCATCTTCAAAGGAAAAGGGGTGAAGATCCACGCCCCCCTCCCCAGCGCGGCGACGAGGATCGCCATGGCTGGGGCGAACTTCTACGACCACAGCGCAGACGTCTCCAAGATGATGGGGCGCCCGACGACCGTGGAGGAGATCAAGAAGCAGGTGGCGGCGGGCACCTACAACGCCTGGGGCTTCTGGAAGCTGGCGAGGAACGTCGTCGGGCCCGATTCATCCGTCCCGTACCCCGCGCGGACGCAGAGGATGGACTACGAGGTCGAGGTCGGCGCCGTCATCGGGAGGAAGGGGAAGGACATTAAGGAGGAGGACGGCGAGGGCCACATCTACGGCTACACCATAGTCAACGACCTGAGCATCCGAGACGGGCCCAGGACGGGCGGCCCCGACGGCTTCTTCTTCGCCAAGAACTTCGACGGCTGCGCCCCGATGGGCCCCTGCCTCGTCACGAAGGACGAGATCGGTGACGTCTACAAGCTCAAGCTCAGGCAGACGGTCAACGGGAAGGTCCGCCAGAACGGCTCGATGGAGAGCATGATAAGGAGGTACCCCTGGTGGATCGCGTGGGTCAGCCGCGACATGTACCTCTACCCCGGGGACATCGTCTGCGGAGGCACCTGCTCGGGCACCGCCCTCGACACGAGCCCGGTGGTGGATGGGAAGACGAAGCCCGACAACTTCCTCAAGGCGGGCGACGTCCTGGAGGCGGAGGTGCCCAGGATAGGCAAGCTCCGCACGACGATAGTCGCGAAGTAACCCCTTTTATTCCCACGCCGCCCATTTTCTTGAGTTGTCACTAGTCGCGGTCGACATAGGCGCCACGAACATCAGGGTCGCCGTCGGGGACGTGGGGGGGATCCTCGCCAAGCGCTCCGAGGCGACGGATAGGCTGAACGGCCCCGAGGGGATTCCGAGGCAGATCGCGAGGATGGTTAGGGGCCTCGGGTGTGAGCCATCCGCTATCGGCGTTGGCTCGATTGGACCCCTTGACGTCAGGCGGGGAGCCATAGGGGAGACGCCCAACTTCGTCTTCAAGCACATCCCCGTCGTCGGGCCCCTCGCCTCGGAGTTCGGTGTGCCCGTCGAGATCGTGAACGATTGCAACGCGGCGGTGATCGGTGAGCACGCCTACGGGGCGGGGAGGGGGGTCGAGAACCTCTTCTACGTCACGCTGAGCACTGGGCTGGGTGGCGGGGCCATCGTCGACGGGCACCCCCTCGGCGGGAAGGACGGGAACGCGCCCGAGATCGGGCATATTACGCTCGACCTCGACTCGGAGCTGGTCTGCGGCTGCGGGTGCCGCGGCCACTGGGAGGCCTACTGCTCCGGTGCGAACATACCGAACTACGCGAGGCTACTCCTCAGGGGGAGGAACCTTAGGGGGAGCAAGCTGATGGAGATGGTCGGGGGCGACCTCGGCGGGCTCACCTCCGAGGCAGTCTTCGAGGCGGCGAAGATGGGGGACGAGAACGCGATCCTCGTCGTCGAGGCGGTCGGAAGGGCGAACGCGGTGGGATTCGCAGACATAGTAAACGCCTTCGACCCTGAGCTGATAACCATCGGCGGCTCCGTCGCGCTGAACAACCCGGACATGATCCTGGGGCCGATCCTCGCGGGGATAGACGCCCACCTGATCAACAGGAGGCCCGAGATCATGATCACGCCGCTCGGCGCGGACGTGGTTCTCTACGGTGGCCTCGCTATAGCGGAGAGGCTCGCGAAGGGACGGCGGGGCTAGGGCATTCTCTTCACTATGATGATGCCGTCGATGTCGTTCTTGTACTGGATGAGGTCGCCCCTGTAGAAGTAGAGGGTTATCTGGAAGTTCGGCTCCCGGGAGACGACGCACTCGTAGCTTTTCCCGCCTATGGTGGCGAACTGGTGGTTGGTGTCGACGCCGTACTCGACGCTCTGTACGACGGCGCCCTGGGGGACGAGGGCGTTGACGCGGTACACCTTGCCGGCCTGGGCGGTGAAGCTCTTCATGAGGAGCTCCCACTGGGCTGGGTTGTTGTTGTCGATGGTCACCGTGTCGGCGGGGGTGGGGACCGTGAAGGTCTGGTTCGCCCCCGAGGCGGAGGTGACTATGACGGCGTTCACGCCTGTGTACGTGGTTTCGAGCTTGGAGGTGGTTCCGTCGAGGGCGAAGTCCACGTCGTAGCTGTCCGGCGTCGTCGCGCCTCTGAGCCTGTAGGTGGAGTTTACCGTGAGGTGCTTCTCCTGGTAGGTAGCGTCAACGACGGTCTTGAGCATGTATAGTGTGTCGGTGCCGGTCTCGGCCGTGAGGGTGTATGTGTACGTGCCGATGAGGGTGCCGTCCTTGTAGTAGTCGAAGACCTGGGGGGCGTCCATGATGAGGGACGTGAAGCCGGTCGGGGCGTAGTCGAGGAGGGTCGTGGTGAAGTTTGTGTAGAGCTCGATGCCGATGGCGCCGGCGAGTATGAGTGCCGCGACGATGATGATGTCCCGGTTCCTCATGGCGGATCAGTATGGTGTTGAGGGGTGGTTAATAAGGGGTTTCGGCTAGGCTGAGAGCCTCGCCGCGGTGGCGTGTAGTTTGTCTAGTGCGGTCTGGAGTCGACTCCTTCTCTCGTCGAGCTTTGTGCGCTGCTCGGCCGCCTCGGCGCCGTGCTCCCTGAGCATCCTCTTGACCTCCTCGGGGCGGGGGCTGCCTAGGCTGACCCTGCGCTGGAGGCTCTTCTTGGGGTCGGTGGCCTTGTCGATGAGGGCCTGCGTGACCTTGACCTTCTTCTTGTAGAGCCTCTCGGCGGAGGCGGTGACGTCCTCGGGCTTGAGTTTGTCGAGGGTGGAGCCGCGGCTTATGGTTAGGTTGACGAGGTCTGCCGCGATCTTGTAGGACTCGCGGAAGCTGAGGCCGGCGTCGTTTGCGAGGGTCTCGGCGAGTTCGACGGCCATGGCGAAGTTGCCCTGGACGGGCCTGGCGAGCCTCTCGGGCTTGATCTTCATGGTGGCGACGGCGCCGGCCATGATCTCGAGGCAGATCTGGGTGTTGTCGAGGGTGCGCCAGAGGGTGAGCTTTGTCTCCTGTAGGTCCTGGACGTAGCCGGTGGGGACGCCCTTCTCCATGGTGAGGAGCTCGACGAGGGCTCCGTAGGCTTCGCCGGTCTTGCCTCGGAGGAGCTCTATGGTGCTGGGGTTCTTCTTCTGGGGCATTATGCTGCTGCTGCTGGCGTACTCGTCGGCGAGCTCGACGTATCCGAACTCGACTGTGCTCCATTCGAGTATGTCTGCGGCTAGTCTGCTGAGGTCTCCCATGGTTATGGCGCAGACGGATGCTGCCTCCATGGCCCAGTCGCGGCTGCTTGTGGCGTCGATGGAGTTCTCGTGGATGGCGTCGAAGCCGAGTAGCTCGGTTGTGCGCCTGCGGTCGATGTTGATGCTGGTGCCTCCGACGGGGCCGGCTCCGAGGGGGTTCGTGTTGACCCGGGCGTAGAGTTCTGCGAGGCGCCGCTGGTCGCGGAGGAGGATGTCGGCGTGGCTGCTGAGGTAGGCGCCCATGGTGCCTATCTGGGCGTGTTGGCCGTGGGTGTAGAGGATCATGTGGGAGTCGGCGTGCTCGGTGGCGCGCCTCTGGAGGGCGTCGACTAGGTTGAGGGTGGCCTCGGAGATGTTGAGGATGTCCTCGCGTAGCCTGAGTTTGATGTCGGTGACTACCTGGTCGTTTCGGCTGCGGCCGGTGTGTATCATGCCGCCGGCCTCGATGCCTATCTGCTTGATGACTGTGGTTTCGATGTACTCGTGGACGTCCTCGTACTCGGCGCCTATGGTTACCTCGCCTCTGCGCCACTTCTGGCGGATGTCCTCGAGGGCGGCGAGTATGAGCTTCAGCTCCTTGGTGGGGATTATGCCCTGCTCGTGGAGCATTATGTCGTGGGCGGTGGTGCAGTTGATGTCGTCCTCGAAGATTCGGAGGTCCTCGTTGACGCTGGTGTGGAAGGCCGCGGTCTTGTCGTCGAACTCCTTTGCTAGGCGGGAGCGGAAGAGGCTCCCCTGTGTTACTGGTTTGGCCATTTGGCTAGGGTTTGGGCGGGTCCGTTTATAGGGGTTGCGACGCGGGTGTTGCGTTTGGTTACGTATTTGTCGTGTGTGGGGTGTGCGGGGTCGGTTCTCGGTTGATCGCTAACAACAACATCGTGCGGGTTCTTGCGTGGGAGTGTGGGGGAGGGGGGTTGTTTTAGCGGGAGTAAGAACTAATTAGTTAGAAGAATAAACACGGGGTGAAGAACGATGACATCCTGCCAACAAAAAAAACCCTAACCCGATCTGGCAATGTGACGATTGCGGCACCTTCTTCACTCCCAAACCCGGCGACAAGAGGTGCCCCGACTGCAACTCCATGAACACGAGACCCGCCAAGCATTTCGATCCCGCCAAGGACCTGCTATACCAGCCGAAGGAGCAGAGGTGCCCGAAGTGTGGTGCCACTATGAGGAGGGGGTACCTCTCCGAGACCAGCCCCATCAGGATAGCGGAGGTTATGGAGAGGGTGTACTGGTCGAGCGACGAGGCGGGTCCGATGGGGGCGAGGGCGACGACGAGGGCGTACGCGTGCCCCGATTGCGGCTACATAGAGCTCTTCATCCGCCGCATCGACAAGAACAGGGAGATCGTGATGAAGGCCCCAAGTTAACCCATCGTCTTTACTTCTATCAACACACTCGTCTCTTGTTATCCCTGTTCTAAACCCTAGTATTAGATACTCATCTCCACAACTGGGTAGATGATGACGTACCCTAGCGCAACGCCCACATCGAGGATGTGGAAGGTCACCTCGCTCGTCACCTTATTCTTGATAACCATAATCAACATACAGGGGACGGTCACCCACTCGTCGATCTTTGGAACGCCACCCCCAGAGCAGCTGTTCGCTGGCTCCGACCTAGTAGTCACAGGCAAGGTGCTCGACATAAACTCACGATGGGGGCAGGGAAACGAGAGCAGCATAATCACAGTGGTAAGACTCGAAGTCGAGGGCGTCGCAAAGGGAGAGGTACCTGAGGCTCTCATAGAGCTGTAATAAAGGTTTTCTGAGTCTAAACCCCTGAATGAATCCCTATAAATCAGGTTAATCCAGTGCAACTCTGACCCCACTGGACTTATATATAGTGAAATATAACAATCGCTTACTTCAATGAGTTATTTTCCAGTGCCTTTCATGAAGTCGATCCTGCGCGCACGCATTAATGAAGGCGTTTGGGCTCTTCTGAGCCATTTGCTCCGTAAATTTTTCCTAACGGTTTAAAATGTGATCCTTCAAAAATTAAGCTTTTATCGGGGTATCTTCGATCTTTGGAGGCGCGCGTCGAAGCCTATCCCCCTTCAATTCCTTCTTATGGGCTTTTCTATTATGATCCTTCTTCTTCGTCATTCTTGTCGTTGGCATACTTTCAATTCACTCTTTCATGATACCTACGCGTGCGTGGCTATTATAGGTTCAGGACATTTCAGAGTATCTGAAACCTGACAAGGGAAGATTCGAAGATTTTCATAATTATGAACATGAGACAGCGCGCGCACTTTACCTCATGAGGATGGGAGCCATGTTTCAGGGCTCCTCTTCTCTAGTCGAAAATCATAGTGCCCCAGTGTTACTCTGACCTGACTGGACTTATATACAGTGCAATCTGAAAGCTAATCTCCGTATCTGCGGGAAAAGGTAGTTCGTATAACGAGTCGATCATGGACATAATACGTAAGCAGTTGAACAAGTTGTTCTAAAGGAACCGATTCACTGAGACGGGTTTTACGCATATAAATAAATTAATATTTCCAAAAAAGGTATTCAACATTGATGGACTTTGAACCCTCAAATAAATATTGATGATCTTATCCGAGATGCAAAAGAAGACTCTTGGAGACAGCTTGAAGCTATTCGTTCACTAGGCGAAACGAATAATCCAAAAGCTGTAGATGAACTAATCAACCTTCTTAAAGTAATGCCCATAAAATATAATGACCAATATGAAAAAATAGAAAAAGCATATAACGTGCGCTGGACAGCCGCAAAATCATTAGCGAAATTAAATCAATATTCAATAAAAGCACTAATAGATCATTTAACCAGTATTGAAAATAAGAAAGATTCAAGTAAAGAAGAACAAATAGTGATTACTGAAATACTGTGGATTTTAGGAGAAATAAGAGATGAGTCTTTATTAGACGTTCTAAATAAATATATGAGGCTTCGGATTAACCCATGAAATCCGGTTTAAGATAAGCCTTCCTTTATAAGGGCTTAAATACACTGACAACCCGAGACGAGGTTAATCAATATCCTCGAGAGATTATGCCCACCACTAGACCGCTTACCTGCAACATAAGAACAATCCTCCTTCCCCTTGATAATCAATAGTTCCAACATAATACACTCTACGGTATAATCCTCGTAAGTGACTGGGGCCTAAAGCCCCAGCCACTCCGATGCTCCCCTTTAAGGGGACCTTCCCATTAATGGGCCTGGTGGTTGCCGCTGCTCAGCTTCTCCGAAACCTGGGAAACCACAACCCCAGCGGGGTTTGTGATGATGACCGACAGGGAATCGTTCTGGCCCGGCTCGCCAGCGTCAGTCACCTTCAATACAATGATGTACCCAGACACGCCGTTCCACCGCCCGGAACCCGTAAGGTCCAAGGTGTCGAAGGAGGCCCTCGGCGGGTTGGGATTGATGGTCGGGTCGTCGGAAAGGCTCACGCTGGTTACCGACTCCAGATGGAAGTTGCCGTTCAGGCTATGGTCGTTGTATTGGAAGTTGTTGGGCCCCGCGCCCAGCTTGCCTTGAAGCTCAAAGCCGTGGGTGTAGCCCTTGGCCGTCTCGGTGCCGATGACCACTCTGCCGCCGCCGGTCATCCGGCCCTCCTCGACGGTCGGATGTGGCGGAGCAACCGGGCCGACAGGCACTGTAATGGTATTGGCGATTAAGGTAACCGCAGTCTGTGCCAGCGCTCTGCCGTTCAGCGTTGCGCCGGTGTTCATCGCAATCATTGTTTTGGCCAATATATTTCCATTGAAGACAGACGTCGTTCCGAGACTCACTACGCCAGCGACCGCCCAGAAGATGTTGCTCGCCTGTGCACCGCCACTTAGGATAACCTTCTTACCAGAGCTGATATCGAGAGTTCCCGCTATCTGGAATATCCAAACATCAGTTGAGCTTCCAGCGAGAGTGATATCTCCTGTTATTGTCACAGTGGTACCCCAGGTGTAGACGCCAGGGGCGAGGGTTAAACCACTAAGCGTTCCGCCTCCGACATTCAAGAAGGCACCAACTCCTGCTGGTCGTCCGGCGGCATCAGTGTACGCGGCTTCCATGTCGAGTACAGCCGTGGTCATTTTAGCTGGAGTAGGAACTGCATAGTCGGCTGCATAGACTTTTCCGGTGACTAGAGATGATGTCGAAAATTGACCCGAGGCATCCAGTATTAACCCAAAGCCAGTGATGGCAGTGGCGGCGATTGGACTCACTCCAATATCTCCAACAATTGAGGTGGTTCCGGTGGTTGAGATTCCAGATTTTGCCAGAATCACGAAATTTCCGGCCGACCCAAGGTCGACTGGCTCTCGTGTTGCTGCATTAGTTACGCTGGTCGATATCGCAGTCATAACCATCATCGCCATAATCAGCACTGCCGCTGCTACGCCGAGCCTCTTTGTTAAAACTTGCCTGTTGCCTATTTTTCCCGAATCTTTGCTCATTCAAATTCCTCCAATTCAACAAGCGCGCGTATTTATATATAGACTTATCAGCAATATTATTATAATTAGTATATGTGTATATACATGATTAAGATGGAGAAACGTAAGATACTAGCCCTAGGCCAGTCTTCACATGTCATCTCTCTCCCAAAGGTCTGGCTTAAGACGAATAATCTCAATAAAGGAGATTATATCTCAGTTTTACCTCAGTCAAATGGGTCCCTCTTCATCTATCCCTCAAATGGAGCAACTCAAGATACCCCGAGCATTCAACTAAGAGTAGTCGTCGATGAAGGCGATGCTTCGATAGTAAGGAAGATAATTGGGGCCTACATGGATGGCTATACCCACATTAAACTTAGATCCGAGAAGGTATTCACCGTTGATCAACATGCATCCATCCGACATATAGCAAATACGCTCTATATGATGGTAATCGAGTCTGATGTTAGTAACGTTGTTCTTGAGACTCTGATCGATGAGTCGAAGGCATCGGTATTCGCTGGTGTGGAGAGGATGCATCTCATCACATACTCGATGTTTAGAGATACGTTACAAGCCCTTAGAAGTAGGGATAGGGCGCTTGCGTCCTCCGTTGCTCCTCTTGAGAAGGATGTTGATCAACTCATGTTTTTCCTGTTAAGGTTGATCCGGAGTGCAGCCCAAGATCTTTCCCTTGGTAGTAGACTCGGCATTGACCCCCTTAGCTGTCTGGAGTATCAGCGTTTGGTTCATAGCATAGAGAGCATAGCTGATCACGTCGCTGTTATGGCAACCAGCGTCATTGCATTGTTAGACAGCGACTTTGAGGTTCCTGCGAGTGTTTATGATGGCATCCTTAAAGCCGCTGATGTGGCTTTCTCATCATATGATTTGGCAGTCCGATGTTTTTTATCATCAAACGTGGATCCTACGAATGAGATTATTGACGAGAAGAGCTTAATTGAGGGTCTTTATAGTCGGTTGACTCCTTTGCCGCTTATTGGGGATCAAGGTAGTACGTCATTGCTGGCTCATATAATATCAATAAGGGAGAGCATTAAGAGAATTAGTCATTATACCTCGGACATCGCTGAGTTAACTATTGAGCGGGCGTATAAAATTAAGAAGTGAGCTGCTCGTAAAAGTTACAGCGCGCTGAAAATAATGGTTCTTCTCAATCCTTGAACGACTCTGCCTTATTACCTCAAAGGTTTACCGATCGGTGAGTTTTACCGATCGGTGAGATTACTAAAACGTTATTAGAGAGAATTCCGAAAAACATGCTTTCCTACTCCCCCTCGGTTAACCTTATAGAAGCAGCCACAGAACAGCACCCATGAACTCCTTCGACACCTACCTCCTCCGCAGAATCTACAAGAAAATCGCTAAACTAGGCGACAAACTCGCCGAAGCAGACGCCCAGATAGACTGGACAACCCTCCGACCCATCATAAAGGACCTCTACACCAACGACACCGAACAGGGAGGCAGACCCAACGCCGACGAGGTGGTTATGGTGAAGAAGCCTGACATCCTCGTCCAACGAAGCCCGGCTCCGGATCTCCTCGTCCACCCGCCCTATCTGCCGGCTCAGGCTCTCCACGTGGCCCAGGTGGTTGTCCAGCATCAGCCCGTCCAGGGCGCCGGTACAGGGAGAGGCTTGAGTCTCTAGCCCTCATCGGAGCCGCCGCCTAAGTTTATTTTACATATAGTGATCGACCATACCCCCCTTGGGGTTTGCGCCTGCGCATCGACATCTAAGCCCGTTTCATGCCCCGATTCGGATAAGGGGCGTGTCTGAACCGCAGTTTGCCAAACTGCGCATCGTTGCGCATATGTGCGGAGTCTTTAAGCCCCGATTCGGAAAAGGGGCATTTTTAGGGCTTTTCGATTTTAGCCGCCTAACCATAAGCCCGAGGCGCAGATGCGGAAATATGGTTAGCCGGCGATCTCATCGGCAACCATCTTCGCCTTGTCGAATACGTCCTTGCTCTCCGCGTTTACCCTCTGAAGATATTGTTTGTCATCGCAGTGAACTATCTGTTGATTTCCTGTTTCATGGAATCTGCTTGACGTACTTCGCGGAGTACGCTAGAGGCAGATTCTCCGTCAGGCGTGTCTTCGTCTACTCCTTCGTCTTCATAGTGGCCACATCGCTGGCATCTTGGCTAATGCTGCCAGAGGAGGCATCCTGGATAAGCTACCCGATCATCTACTTCTCTTACATGATCTTCAACAAGGGGTATGGGAGATGGGCCGTGAGGGACGCGCCCACAATCACGTCACCGGACCTATGGGCAGGGTTCAAGTGAGGACCCTCAGCTCTTCCCGACGTTGTGCTTCTCGTAGAGCTTCTTCAGCTTCGCGTCTAGCTCTCTGGCGCGCTCCTCGTGCTCGGCGGGCTTGATCTCGGGGCAGTCGTAACCGACGACCTCCCGCATCAGCCTGACGTTCTCGTCGCAGAAGACGACGGTGCCGTCGGCCTTGACCCTCTCGATGCCGTCTATCTTGGCGCCGTCCTCGTTGATCTTCACCGCCTCCTTCAGGCTCAGTCCGGGGTGTATGGGCTTCGCGCCCTCGTAGCCGAGGATGCACGGGTAGCCCCCGGGCAGCCCGTTCGGTGCCGGCAGGCACTGTATCACCTCGTTCGTGTTATAATAGACCGCGAGCGTGATCTTTAGGAAGCTGCTCGCCGTCTTCATCTGGTCGACGAGCGGCCCGGGGAAGCTCGGCATGTTCGCATAGCCGTACTTGTCATAGAGCCTCGCGACGGTCTTGACGGGGTACTCCCCGCTCACGTCCTCCCCCGCGGCGATGATCCTGTACCAGCTCGGGCCGTCCATCTTCGCCGTGTAGAAGGTGCCGTGGTGACCCACCGCGAGCACCTGAACGTCCCTGACAGGGACCTTCCTCTCCGCCGCCACTATCTTCCTGAGCCTGCTCGCCCCCAGGTCCATGTTCCCGCCCCCGCAGACCGGCGGCAGGTTCAGCTTCCCAAGTATCACGTTGGTAAGGTCCGGGTAGGCGCCGTTCACCACCCTCGTCTCGATGCCGCTCTTCTTCACCGCCTGCATCAGCTTGTGGGTGAGTGTGAAGTGGAAGGGTATCCAGGGCCCGATGGGGCTGATCTTCTTGTAGACCTCGCCCGGCAGCAGGCGCGTGACCCACCACGCCCCGAGGCTCGCGAGGCTGCAGACGACGCTGGGCCTCTCCTCCCGGAGTATCTCGGCGGTGCCGTCGACGTCGAAGAGGTCGATCTTCCTGAAGCCGAGGTCGGGGTAGAGGCCGAAGTTGTGCGCCACGTGGAGGCACTCGTCCACCTCGTACCTCCCCTTCGCCTCGTTGTAGTCGGCGCCGACGACCCTGATCCTGTCGGTCATGCTGGCTATCTGGTACATCATGTCGTGGGCGACGCTGCCCGCGGAGCCTATGAGGAGAATCTTGCCCATCAATTCGAGTCGTGCTAGACTTGGGCGTCTGCGTATAAACGATTTAGGGGCTACCTCATGTTCTCGTTCTGGTAGACGCCGCTGTACCCCTTCTCAACCTCGTCCGTCGGGTAGAAGACGAGCTGCGCCACTCGGGCGTCCTGCTTGAGCCGGATGCCGTGTGGGTTGTGGACGACGAGCAGGCTGCTGCTCCTCCCCTGGTAGCCGGGGTCCCAGACCGCCGTCTCCACCGCCGCGGCGTTGCGGAGGACCGTGCTCCTGCTACGCGCCAACGCGACGACGTTCAGCGGCATCTTCACCGCCTCGTTGTAGACTATCATGTAGCAGCCCTGTGGGAGGGCGTACCATCCCTCTGTGTCGGGTTTGAGCTGCCTCGTGGGGGCGAGCCTGCGCTCCTTGTTGTCGAAGTCGACTGCCCCCGCTCCCCAGTGGGCGTGGACCTCCTTGAGGCTTAGGTCGAATCCCGCGGGTTGGAGCTGCTTCTCTAGGTCGACGTAGCCGGTGATGAGCTGCTGCGTCTCTATGAGTTGCTTGATTGCCTTGGAGTTGAGCATCTGCCGATCAGCGCAGCATACTGTTGCCTTGAAATTAAAAAGGTGACCGTGTGTATCTGATTCTCAAATTGCCACAGTAGCTGTGGTGAAGGCCCTTGTATGGCGAGCATCGATTATTCCGAGGGAAAATAAAAGCTTCAGATTACACGTCTCAGAGAGACTTCAGCATCTCCCCGACACTCACTATCTTGATCCCCTTATACTCCCTCATGCTCAGAAGGTGTCCGTCCCCATTCTGGAGATATGACATAGGGGATAGGATTCATCGATAGACGAGGCGCTCTAGAGGGTTATTAAAACGATTAGAAATCAACGCCATCGAACTAGGAGAATCGTAGGCTCGGGGGTATTCAAACCCATTAAGAAGGGGGACATAGCCTTGGGCACCAAGTTCAAGCAACCCCCAAGCTGGAAGGCGAAGATAGAATAAGCGAAAGACCATCAACAGCGGCGACTCGGTCGCCCACTGGGGGAAGTATAATTAAAGGTTTGTATTGTTTTACAAAGTTCACACTAGCCGTTTAAATAAAAGTTAAACTCAAAATGTGCAAATTTAAGTGCATTTTCATATTAAAGGAAGCAACCGTTTAAAAGTCGGGGACCATGACTTCTATAGCGTATATTGGAAACCTAACGGTTGCCGTGTACGAAAGGAGAAACAAAAAATGGGATATAGAGATAGTCGAAGTAACTACAACAGTGGACCGCGCGAGATGACTAAAGTCACTTGCTCCGACTGCGGAAAGGAGACGGAAGTCCCCTTCAAGCCGACAGAGGGTCGACCAGTCTACTGCCAAGAATGCTTCGCTAAGCACAGGCCACCGAGAAGGTTCTAGACCGAGTCAAGTGACCGAGAAGCGGAAGAATCCGCAATACGTCATTTTTTTTTATTTTTTATTATCTTTAGGGAAGATGAGTCTCGTCTGCGACTTTCAGGAGCTTTATCGCTATTTAATCGACGACTTTTTGATCCAGTACAGTACGCGAATTAGTAAAAGGGACTTCATTATCTTGAAATCGAGTGGGAACTCGTATCATGTTGTCTTCAATAGGGCTGTGTCTTGGAGTAGGAATGTTCACATTATGTGTTGGGTGGCTCTGTTTTCGGGGATCGAGTCGCTTAGAAAATTTGTTTGGATGCAGGGGATTAAGGAGTCCTCGACTTTGAGGATTGGGCCGAAGGGGGATAAGCCTCGTCCCAGAATCGTGGGGAGGTTTGGAAATCAGGATAAGGAAATTAATGAATTTTTGAACTATCGTGAAATGTATAAACACTTTTGATTTTCACTCATTTGCGCGTTTATCCTTCGGGAAACACTCCGCCCTCTACGGAGGATATCACCCAGGCACCTGAGGCTTTAACGTAGTTAATCGTAAGGTATACGCCGAATGGTGGAGTCACTGTAATGGTGCTCGGCCAAACGCTTTTGATCTGAACCGAAGCCTGCTGCGACCCGAATTCAAGCAGTGTAAGCACATAGTACTGAAGTTTACCGGGCGGGTAGTAGATTCGATAATCATCGCCACTAACCCAGAGAATGGGGTAACCCCTAACGTTGTCTGGAATATTGACGCCACTCAGCGTGCCGTTTAGGAGAATGGGTAAGACTAGTTTGCCCGAGTTCGGCGCTATTGACTCTATCCTGCTAGTTAATTCGTTTAGGCTCATATTGACGAGCAGTGTCTTGTCGGCTTTGATAGAGTCGGCCTGACTCATGGTGTACCGGTTATTGAGTTCGATGTAAAACGCTGAAACGGTGATGAAGCACAGAAGCAATGCAACTAAGAGAACCCTGACTCTCCTGTATTTTAAGGCAAGGGACTTGGCTTCTGTTCTTGGCTCCTCAACCCTCTGTATGAGGCTTAATCCCGCTCTACCAAACTCTGATAAGGTGTATGACCCATCCTCCTTCTTCTTCACCAGATCCCGCATACTCTCTAGGTGGTAGGTGAGTAGCCCGTTCTCGATGTCTAGCTGGTTAAGCAAGTCAGTGTAGGTCGCGGATGAGGTGTTGAGTCGTCTCAGAATGTTCCTTCTAATGGGGTGCTTGAGCGCCGTGAAGATAGTGGAATATGTGTCGTCTTCAGCAGTCATTGCGTCTCATACGTCATATTGCGCGCGCGCGCTGTTTAAGAGGATTCTTGAAAAGAAACATTGTCCAATCGTCCTGAAGATTAGGACAAAATTCCTTGCCTAAGCTTACTCGTGAAGCTATCTAATGCACGCGCGTTCGTGTGTTTGTTTGTTACTCCTCTATTGTGCGGTGCGGTGTTTGTTCGTCCGTCTGTTTGTTTGTCTTAGAGAGAAAGAGTATGAGGGAGAGTGTAGGAGGAGGGAAGAGTAGTTGGGTTTGGGGGATAAGACTATGGCCCCCCCCGAACTACGGGTCTACGAGGGGCTGCCGCCCCTCCGACCCTGCTTCTGATTATATAGAAGGCTTTTGATACAATAGTTAGAGGGATTGCGCGAGAAGGATTAGGCGGATGGCGCGTTCAGGAAGATAATGAGTATAGGGGTTCTCAGGGAAGGATATAGAGGATAATGCAAGGTATATCCCTAGAGACAAAAGGATATACGAATTTTATTTTAAATCAGTACTTGTTCGTTGAGTTCTTTAGGAAAAAGCCTAACCTGGACGATTTTGGTTGAATTCTGTGAAGCGCGTGAGCATAGAAGTAAGGATGCTGGGGAACCGAGAAGGCTCAGTACACCGGTTCATCGTGATGGGTAATGTTTCTTCGTCCCTCGAACTGTCTTCAACGCATCACGAAGTTTGTCGTCCCGCTTCTCGGACTCAGTGGGCAGCCTGTAACCTTTCTTATCCTCTTTCACTTTCATCAATTAATCGGCTCCATTTGCGCGCGCGCTCTCTGCTCCATCACTTCTTCCTCTTCATCAACTCACAAACTTCTTAATGTTACCCCTCTGTTTCTTCTTCCAGTCCGACAGACGGGACATTTTATCTCGTAGAGTCTTGGAGCGTTTACCGCCAGTTTCCTTCTTTTTCTTTCCCATTACTTTTTACTCCTTTTATCTTTTGACCGTTTTTTCTTCGACTTCTGACTACCATGCTTCCCGTGCTTCATTGTGTTCTTCCGGCTCTTTTCTCTCGTCTGCGCTGTTTCCTTAGTTTCCTTTCCTTCTCAGTAAGAGGTCCAGGTCTTCCGACCTTATCTTTCGTCCTCCTCTCTTTCTTCATTTCTTAGCCACCTGTGCATCGGCTATCTTATAGAAGGCGTCCACATGTCGTACCGCATAATCCTCGAAACGATTAACATGTAGCATGTACATCATTACAAACGGAGTCGCCTTAATCTCCTGACCACCAACGATATGCAAAAGCTTTGGGTTTGGGTGATAAGACTATGGCCCCAAACCTGAGCATGAGCAGCTCCTCCTCGGTCATGCCCTCGACGGCGCCCAGCAGTCTGCCGTAGGCGTGTTCGGTGAACTCGATGAGAGCCATCAAACTAAATCACGGTTCACCGAGATACAATGATTTCGGAGGAGCCACCTCCGGCAGGCGAAGGTGTAACCGTGGAAACATACGTGAAGCCCCACCTTACTGTGAATAGATCCACTCGCGTGATTCGCTACTTCCTCAGAGTGGGTATAAGGACGATGTGCACGCTGACCGCCACCGCGATTGCGACGAGTATAAGCCTCACAGCCCAAGGGACGACGACGAATGTGAGTGAGTAAGAAATCGTCACCCAAAGCAGGGCGACTGTGAATAGCTTCGTCTTCATTGGGATGCCTCTCCCGTCTCGATAGTTCCTCAAGTATTCGCCGAAAAACCTGTTTTCGAACAACCATCGATGCATGCGTGTCGAGCTCCTAAGATAAAGGGCGGCTGAGAGAAGCAGGAAAGGGGTTGTTGGCAGGAGGGGTATGAAGACACCGATGGCTCCGAGAAGCAGACACGCTGTGCCCATTATAAAAAAGAACACACGCACCAACTCTTCCCGAACCATACCAGAGACCCGCAAGTTTTCTTTCACGCAATCTAATAGAGGTATGCTTTCCACTCTGGTGAAGCGCGACTACCCCGACTCAGACGTCGGCAAGGTGATCGGGGGCAACACCCTCAGGCTGCTGAGGGAAGCCTGGAAGGGGATCATTTTTTGCTTATCTTTATCTCTCAACGCCGCCCTAGAGAATCCGGCTTGAAGGTCCTGAACAGGGAGCTCGCGATCCTATTCTCCATAAACGTCGCCATAGGGTTGACAAGCCAGCTCGTGCAGCCTCTCTTCCCCCTGTACCTCAAGGAGATAGGCGCCACCGACATCGAGAACGCCCTGGTCATCAGCGTGGGCAACCTAACCTCCACGCTCCTCATGCTGCCGAGCGGCGCCCTGCTGAACAGGTACGGCAAGAAGGCCTTCCTTGTGCTCGCGTCGATCCTGTCGGGCGTCTCCGTCCTCCTCATGGCGTTCACGAGCAACTGGACCCTCGTCATCCCCCTGAACATGCTCCTCAACGCCTCCATGTGCCTCTTCGTGCCCTCCAGAATGGCCCTGATCGCCGAGAACGCGACCCCGAACAACAGGGCCTCACTCTTCGGGGTCATGAACCTCGCGTGGCCCATCGGCGGCGTAATTGGCCCGTTCCTCGGCGGCTACCTGGCGGAGAGTGTGGGGTGGGGGAGCGTCTTCATCATAGCCGCCGCTGTGAGCCTCATGGCGATCTACCCCGCCTTGAAGGTGAAAGACGCGACTAGGTGGGTGAAACCATCGGCGGGGGAGCGCGGGAAGGGGCCCTCGATCCGCGACAGGAAGTACCTCCTCCCACTCTCGACCCTCTTTGGGCTGCAGACCCTCGTGACGACCAGCATGGCCGGGGTCAACATGATACTTCCCATCTACCTTAGGGACAGGTTCGGCCTCAGCTACGCCCTCATCGGGGCCTTCTTCACGGGCTCCAACATCCTACTCATCTTCACACAGCTCGGCGGGGGCTACATCGCCGACCGGCACGGGCGTAGGAAACTACTCCTGGCATGCGCCGCCCTGGCCCCGGTCGCCATCGGGTCATGGGCCCTGTTCGACAACTGGGTCGCCCTCTTCGCCGTCTACTCCATCGCCTTCGGCCTCTGGAGCCTCACGTGGCCACCGATCCTCGCCATACTCACCGACCTCCTCCCGGCCCAGCTCCGGGGCACCGGCTTCGGCCTCAACATGACCGGGTCGAGGCTCGGCTTCACCCTGGGACCCATCATGGCGGGACTACTCTATCTTACGCCCGGATCGTCGATCCCATTCATCGGCGCAGCGGCGATCTACGCTCTCGCCTTCCCCCTCACATACCTCCTAAAAGACGAGACTCAGACGAACAGACAACTAAACGCTGTGTGAGGACCCTCACAGGTATTCAGAACGATAGGGAGAATGCAATGCCACGCGGCTCCCTTCTTAGGTTAAAATTTACGAAGTCGTGGAGACTCCCCCACAAATCTGTTATTGCTACATGCAATACTTCTTCACTTCGCAGTAGCTACACTTTTCGGGGGATACGGCCCTAGGTGGCTCCTCACTCGACAGCATCCGCTCTATGACCGCGATGTCGCGCATGACGGACTCTTTATCATCACGGGTAATATCCACAGCAATTGACTTTTTCTGCTGCGCGAAGTATATGATACCCTTCTTCACTGGAGCCCCGCCCCACTCCTCCAGCAGGAGGGCGTATGCATAGAGCTGCTTCAAGTAGTGTCGTTGCGGCGAAACGAAGTCAGTGTACTTCGTCTCCACGGGTACGAGATCATCATCTCTTAGCCGGAGGACGACATCGAGCTTGCCCCGGAGGCCGAGGCGCCGCGACTCCACCTGCAGATCCTGGATCACGTCAGAGACCTCGTCTTTGTCGAAGCCGTAGAGGTCCTTCCTCTCCAGCATGCGTCTCTTCTCCCGTTCATGAATCTCGTCGCCGTACTCCATCTTCCTCCGGACACCGGCTGGAACATCCATCACCCTCAGGAAGTAGACCTTACGGGGACAGTAGTGGTACTGGACTATGTCCGTGACGGTTAGGCCGTCACCAGCGTAGGTAGAATCCCTCATAGCTCGTCTGCTCACCCCTTAGGTAGCCCGCGAGGCTCCTCGCCTGCAGGAGTATCATGTCGGTCCACTTCCGCGACTCGTCCCTGTACCTGACCTGCTCCTCGAACCTCCCAAGCACGGTCTGCAGCAGGTGTTTTCTCGTCCCATCGCCCATACGGCATGCCCCCTCATCTACGGTAAAGTCGTCGGGTGAAACCTCGCGGCGTGTTACCATAGTGAAGACCGTTTTGTCGATGAGCTGCTGGCGGAACTCCTCCATGAGGTCAAGCACCATGCTGGGGCGACCTGGGCGGTCCACGTGTAGGAAACCGCCGTATGGGTCTAGGCCAGCGAAATGTACTGCACGCCAGACCTCGGCCTCGAGGAGAGCGTAGCCGTAGTTGAGGAGCGCGTTGACCGGGTCGCCGGCGTACCTGCCGGAGCGGATGTCGAGGAGGGCGATAACATGTTCATCTTCGTAGACGATGTGGCGGGGGAGGCGGTTGTTGACGAGATCGCAGATGAGGCACAACATAGGCATGTTTGTCGCCGGGGCTTATTGGTCTTGAGTCTGCGCTCCCTATGATGATTGTGGTGGCAGTTAAGGCGTCGTTAGATTAACCGGAGGCGACGCCGTTGATGAGTCAAAGGAACCTATGACCGATTATAAACGCGCAATTATTCCCCATTATTACGAACATACAGAGAAAATGTAGCCATTTATTAGACATATATGAAATATATTGGGGTTATTTCTTCAAAATGCATAAATTGGTGTGGGTTAATAAAATACTGGGGGATATTTTGTTAGAAGAGGCTATGGTGCTCATAAAAATAGAGCCGAGCAGGGACAAGACGGTGCTTAACGCGCTCAGGTCTCGAAACGACATAAAGAACGCGTGCCTGCTCTACGGCCCCTTCGATGCTTACTTTGAGCTTGTGGCCGGGTCTCTCAGTGACATAGAGAACGTCATAACGAACGTCATCAGGAAGATACCGGGCGTTCGATCCTCTATGACTTGTTTCATAGCGGATTAGGGACCTTGGAAGAGCGGAGTCTCATAAATGGGGGCGCCGGCATAGAATACTTCATCTCTGTGAGTAATTACAGTAATTGGTATAATGATCAAACTGCCGAGTATCATTCAGAGGGGTGGGGTCCCCTACGAGCAGTGTAATCAGTGTGGTAAGTGCGCGAGTGGTTGCCCCGCGGCCAGGTACCTTGAGTTGAAGCCTCGGAAGGTCGTCCTCATGGTTCAGCGGGGGAAGATAGACGAACTTCTGAAGTCGGGCTTCATCTGGGAGTGCACTCAGTGCCACCAGTGCATGGAGAGGTGCCCGAGGGACGTCACGCCTTTCGACATCATAATCAGCCTCCAGAACACGGCGGTGAGGGCCGGGCTGCCGTTCCCAGAGAACCTCACCACGATATCAAACTCGATCAGGAGCCGGAGCTTGGTCCAGGGGAACCAAGAGGTCTTCGACGGGGACTTCGAGTCGTATGACAGGGTAAGCCTTGGGTTGCCGGATCTTCGGCCCCCCGAGAACATGGAGGCGTTCAGGGAAGCTTTGGATAAGAGTTTCAGCTGGGATCTGTCATGAGGTACGCCCTCTATCTCGGGTGTTGGATCAGGACCGAGCTCTATAACGTTGAGATGTCGACGCGTGAGGTGATGGCTCGGCTCGGGGTGGAGCTTGTCGATGTGCCCGGCTTCAGTTGCTGCGGCTACCCGTTGAGGAGCCTGAACATGCCGACTATGTTCTACCTCTCGGCGAGGAACCTGGCCCTGGCGGAGAGGGAGGGGCTCGACCTCTTCGCCCTCTGCAACGGTTGCCACGCCTCGATCTCGGAGGTGAAGTATGCGCTGGACCGGGATCCCGATTTGGTCAGACAGGTCAACGAAAACCTCGCCCTGGAGGGTCTCGAGTACACGGGGAGGAGCCGGGTTATGCATCTCCTCGAGATACTCAGCGGCGACGTTGGCGTGGAGAGGATACGCACCTCGTTGACGCGCGGCCTTGAGGGGTTCCGATTCGCCCCCCACTACGGGTGTCACGCCCTCAGGCCCAGCGTCGTGGGCAGACCGGAGGACCCCGAGGACCCCAAGATACTCGACGGATTGATCCGGGCGCTAGGCGCCGAGGCCGCCTACTACCCTGAGAGGCTCGACTGCTGCGGGTCCAGCCTCGGGATCTACGACATAGAGTCGGCCCTAAAGATGGCGGGTGCGAAGCTAAGCTCGATCAAGGGGAGGGGCTTCGACGGGATGGTGGTCGTCTGCCCATTCTGCTACAAGATGTACGACTCGAGGCAGGACGTGATAAAGAGGGTCGTCGAGGATGAGGGGATTGAGATCCCCGTCTTCTACTACACCCAGCTCCTCGGCCTAACGATGGGGCTGGACGCGAGGCGGCTGGGGCTGCACCTCAACCAGAGCCCGGTTGAGCTTGCCATCCAGAGGATGGAGGAGATGTGGCGTGGGTAAGGCGGCGTCCGTCGTGGTCATCGGCGGGGGTATAGCGGGCATACAGGCATCCCTTGACCTCGCCGACAGGGGTGTTAGGGTCCATCTGGTCGAGAAGACCCCCAGCATAGGGGGGAAGATGGCCCTCCTCGATAAGACGTTCCCGACTATGGACTGCGCGATCTGCATCCTCGCCCCGAAGATGATAGAGGTCTACAGGCACCCAAATATCGAGTTGCTGACCCTCTCCGAGGTTACGCATGTGGAGGGGGGCGCCGGCGACTTCAGGGTCACGGTCGCCAAGAAGCCGAGGTACGTGGACGAGTCAAAGTGCATAGGGTGCGGTGTCTGTGCCTCCAAGTGCCCGGTTAGGGTCCCGGATGAGGCCCAGATGGGGCTATCCACGAGGCGGGCGGCCCACCTCCCCTTCCCCCAGGCGGTGCCGCTGATCTACAGCATCGATGAGAGGAACTGCCTCTACCTGACCAAGGGGATATGCAGGGTCTGCGAGAGGTTCTGCGAGGCCGGGGCCATCGACTTCGAGCAGAAGCCTGAGGAGAGGGTGATCGATGCCGCTAGCATAATCGTGGCCACGGGCCTCGACACCTACGACCCGTCCCCGCTGAAGGAGTACGGGTACAGGCGTTTCAAGAACGTGGTGACTGCCCTCGAGCTGGAGAGGATGATCACAGCGACTGGCCCGACGGAGGGCCAGCTTCTGAGGCCCTCGGATGGGAGGCACCCCGAGAGCGTCGCCTTCATACAGTGCGTCGGGTCACGCAGCCTCTCGGAGGGCTACCCGTACTGTTCGGCGGTGTGCTGCATGCATGCGACGAAGGAGGCCATCCTCGTGAGGGAGCATATCCCCGAGGCGAGGGTCACAATCATGTACACGGACATGAGGGCCTTCGGTAAGGGCTTCAGGGAGTTCGTCAACAGGGCGAGGGACGAGTACGGCGTGGAGTACATCAGGGGAAAACCAGCGGAGATCAGGGAGGAGCCTAGGGACAGCGGACTCTCATTCTGGTACGAGGACACGGTGACTGGGGAGATGCTGCAGAGGCGCGTCGACCTCCTCGTCCTCTGCACCGCCCTGACGCCGAGCCGCGACAACAAGAGACTCGCGGAGATCCTGGGGGTCGAGCTCGACGAGCACGACTTCTTCGTCCAACCCGACCACATGCTCTCCCCGCTGGGGACGACTAGGGAAGGCATCTTCGTCTGCGGCTACTCCCAGGGGCCGAAGGACATCCCCGACACCATAGCGGAGGCGAGCGGAGCCACCGCCATGAGCGCGGAGGTCATAAGGAGGGCGATGCGAGGGTGAAGGGAAATTCGACCGGGGGCGAAGCCTCTAACCCGCGCGTCGGAGTCTTCCTCTGCCACTGCGGCACAAACATCGCGGGCGTCGTCGACGTGCCTGAGGTCGCGGAGTTTACGAGGATGATACCGGGCGTCGTGTATGTCGGTGAGAACATCCACACCTGTTCCTCGGAGGGGCTGAAAAACATCAAGGAGGCCATAAGGGAGCACCGGCTTGAGCGGGTGATCGTCGCTGCTTGCACGCCGAGGACACACGAGCCCATCTTCAGGGAGGCGGTGGAGGAGGCGGGACTCAACAAGTACCTGTTCCAGATGGTGAACGTCAGGGAGCACGACTCATGGGTCCACAAGGACAAGGCCGCGGCGACGGAGAAGGCGAAGTACCTCGTCCAGATGGCGGTCTCCAAGGCGGCGCACCTAGAGCCCGAGGAGGAGAAGGAGATAGACATCCTCCCCTCCACGCTAGTCGTGGGGGCCGGGGTTTCGGGTATGACCGCGTCGCTATCCCTCGCGGAGCAAGGCTTCGACGTCGTGCTCGTCGAGAAGGAAGCCGAGACCGGGGGCACGTTGAGGGACCTGCACACCCTATTCCCCGGCGTCAGGGAGGCTTCGGAGATCATCAAATCCCTCGGGGACAAGATCAGGGGCAGCGACAGGGTACGGCTCCTCACCTCCGCGAGGGTGAAGAGGGTCGACGGGTTCCTCGGCAACTTTGACGTCGAGATCGAGGGGGAGGGCGGCGACTTGAGCATGAAGGTGGGGACTATAATCGTCGCCACCGGGGCAGAGCCCCTGACCCCCGCCGGGTACTACATGTATGGTGAGACACCGGCGGTGATCACCCAGCTTGAGCTGGAGAAGAGGCTGAAGAGCGCCTCAGTGACTCCGCCGCCGAGGGTAGTCATGATCCAATGCGTCGGCGCCATGGAGGAGAGGGGAAGGGTCTACTGCTCCAGGATCTGCTGCGACGTGGCTGTGAAGAACGCGTTAAAGCTCATCGACCTGAACCCAGCCACAGAGGTCTACATGGTGTACAGGGACCTCATGACTTACGGCATCGAGGGTGAGGTGACCTACCAGGAGGCGCTGAGGAGGGGGGTTAGGTTCGTCAATTTCCAGCAGGATAAGCCACCACAGGTCACACCCACAAGCGGGGGCGCGACGGTGTCCGTCTACGAGCCGCTGCTGGGTTCGGAGACTGTGATCGAGGCGGGGCTCGTGGTCCTCTCAACCCCCCTCATCCAGAGGGAGGAGGGGCGGGCCCTCGCGAGGCTGCTGCGTGTCCCTATAGCATCGGACGGATTCTTCCTCGAGGCGCACCCGAAGATGAGACCCGTGGACTTCAGCTCCGACGGCATCTTCCTCTGCGGCACGGCGCACGGGCCGAAGAACGTCTCCGAGAGCGTTAGCCAGGCCCTCGCGGCGGCTGCGAGGGCGGCCATCCCCATGAGCAGGGGGAGGGTCAGGACCGAGGCGGTGAAGGCGACCCTGGACGAGGAGATGTGCGTCGGGTGCGGCGCCTGCGCCAGCGCGTGTCCCTTCGATGCCATCGAGTGGGGCGCAACGGGCCTCCCTGTCGTAAACGAGGCATCCTGCAAGGGCTGCGGCGTCTGCGCCGTCGAGTGCCCCATGGGAGCGATGCAGCTCAGGTACTTCAAGGACGACCAGCTCCTCCCAGCAGTCGACGGGCTTCTCAGCCCCACGCGCTGGCTCGACCCGGGGAAGGAGGCGGAGCCGGTCATCATCTGCTTCGCCTGCAGGTGGTGCTCATACGCGGCGGCGGACTTCGCCGGCGTTATGAGGCTCAACTACCCGGTGAACGTCAGGATCATACTCGTCCCCTGCTCGGGGAGGGTCGACTTCAGGCACGTCTTCGAGGCCTTCCAGAGGGGCGCGGACGGCGTCGTCGTGGCGGGGTGCCTAAAGGAGCAGTGCCACTACGTGGACGGCAACATCATCGCGGAGAGACGGGTGGACGCCGCGAAGAAGGCCCTCAACACCCTGAAGGTGGGCGGTGACCGGCTGGAGATGTTCTTCTGCAGCGCTGGGATGCCGAGGGAGTTCGCCGACTTCATGACGGAGTTCACTGAGAGGATCAGGAGGATGGGTGTCCTGAACAGGCGGGATGTCCCAGCCCTGCGGGTGAATGGGGGAACCCAGAAATGAGCCACAAAGGGAAATGTACCGCCCCATTCAGCAACACCCCGCCCTACAGGATCGTCGAGAAGCGGGCGATGACCCCGAACGTGAAGATGCTCGAGGTTGAGGCGGAGGCCGTCTCGAAGCGGGGGAAGCCGGGGCAGTTCGTCATCGTCAGGGTGAATGAGAGGGGGGAGAGGATACCCATAACCCTCGGTGGGACTCACCCCGATGAGGGGACCTTAACCCTCTACGTCGCGGAGGTCGGGGCCTCCTCGCAGGAACTCGGAGCCCTCCGGGTGGGGGATAGCATCCTCAACCTCTCGGGGCCCCTCGGGAACCCCACGGAGGTCAGGGGATACGGCGACGTCCTCTGCGTCGCCAACGGCGTCTTCGTGGGCGCCCACCTGTTCCTCGTCAAGGCCCTAAGGGAGGAGGGAAACAGGGTCGTCTCGGTGATTGGGGCGAGGACCCCCGACCAGCTCTTCATGGCCGACGAGGTGAGGGAGGCGAGCGACGAGTCCCTAGTCGCCAACGATGGGGAAGGCTTCGGACTCCTCAGGGGGCTGCTCGCCGAGAGGCGGTTCGACCACGTCTTCACTATCGGGTCAACGAGCATGCAGAGGTTCGTCTCAGACCTGACGAGGCCGTCGGGTACGCCGACGACGGTCAGCCTCTTCCCGATAATGGTGGACGGGACCGGGATGTGCGGCGCCTGCAGGGTGACGGTTGGTGGGCGCACGAGGTTCGCCTGCGTCAACGGCCCGGACTTCGACGGGCACTCGGTCGACTTCGATGAGCTCGTCTCAAGGATGAGGTACTACACGCCGCAGGAGAAGATCGCGATGGTCCTTCGGGAGAGGGGGGTGTCCTGATGCCGATTGGGCCACAGGTTGAGATGCCGAAGCAGAGCCCCGAGGAGAGGGTCCGCAACTTCGATGAGGTGGCGCGTGGGTACGACGAGGGGATGGCGGCGGCGGAGGCGGCGAGGTGCCTGACCTGCCCGAAGCCGCAGTGCGTCCCAGGCTGCCCCGTCGGCGTGGACATACCCGGCTTCATCCGCCTCATAAAGGAGGGGAAGCCCCTGGAGGCCGCGCGTAGGATCAAGGAGACGAACGCGCTCCCCGCCGTCTGCGGCCGCGTCTGCCCACAGGAGGAGCAGTGCCAGAAGAGCTGCGTCCTCGGGGCGAGGGGGGACCCCGTGGCCATAGGGCGCCTCGAGCGCTTCGTCTCGGACCTGGAGCGGGTGAGCGGCGTCGAGATGCCCGGGGCGGTAACCCCGACGGGGAGGAGGGTGGCCGTTGTTGGCTCTGGGCCGGCTGGGCTCACCGTCGCGGCGGAGCTTGTTAGGCTCGGCCACGGTGTCGACGTCTACGAGTCCCTCCACGAGGCGGGTGGGGTGCTCATGTACGGCATCCCCCAGTTCAGGCTCCCAAAGGAGATCGTCCAGGCGGAGGTCGAGTACGTCAGGAGGCTCGGGGTGAGGATACACCTCGACTCCACGGTGGGGAGGCTCGCCACGGTCCCGGAGCTGCTGCGCGGCGGCTTCGACGCCGTCTTCATAGGCAGCGGGGCGGGGCTCCCCAACTTCCTCGAGGTCCCGGGTGAGAACCTTAACGGGGTCTACTCCGCCAACGAGTTCCTGATACGCACGAACTTGATGAGGGCCTATAAGTTCCCGGAGTACCGGACCCCGATCCAGGTTGGGAGGAGGGTGGCGGTGATCGGGGGCGGTAACGTGGCCATGGATTCGGCGAGGTGCGCGCTCAGGCTAGGCGCGGGGAGGGTGTACATAGTCTACCGTAGGGGGCTGGAGGAGCTGCCGGCGAGGCACGAGGAGGTGGAGAACGCCCGTGAGGAGGGGGTCGCCTTCGAGTTGCTCACAAACCCTGTGAGGTTCGTGGGGGACTCCCGGGGCTACCTGTCGAGGATGGAGTGTGTGAAGATGAGGCTCGGTGAGCCCGACTCCTCGGGGAGGCGCAGGCCGATGCCGGTTGAGGGCTCGGACTTCTTCATGGATGTGGATAACGTCGTCGTGGCTGTTGGGCAGTCCCCGAACCCGATCATCCAGCAGACGACGGTGGGGCTTGAGGTGAGCCGCCACGGGACGATTGTGGTGGATGAGGAGACGATGGCGGCGACCCTTGAGGGGGTCTACGCCGGCGGCGACGTGGTGAGTGGGGCGGCGACGGTGATAAGCGCCATGGGTGCGGGTAGGAGGGCCGCGAAGGCGATCCACGGGTACGTTACCAGGAAGGGGGGCTAGCCCTCGTCTGCGATGTAGCAGGTCATCGTCGTGACGACGCCGTATATGTCCCTGATCCTGTTGAGGACGAGGTCCTCCAGGTCTTCGAGGGTCTTGACCTCGATCTTGGCGCCTATGTCGTATGGGCCGTAGAGGTAGTGGGCCTCCTTGACGCCTCGTAGGGTCCTTATCTCGTCGAGGACCTGTTTCTCGATCCTTGGGTCTACATTGATGAGTATTATGGCGCGCTCCATGTGCTCCCCGTATGTGTTGTGGTAATTATTGTATTTATCACTATTTTCCCCGGGGGGGGATCC
>Ga0265292_1000918_pt1 | contig 31102 bp, 24 predicted proteins | sample Munlanlewell296A_FD_189080 | JGI IMG/M metagenome (GOLD analysis project Ga0265292, IMG submission 189080) | Leachate microbial communities from a municipal landfill in Southern Ontario, Canada - Leachate well 296A | ecosystem: Engineered > Solid waste > Landfill > Unclassified | place: Canada... | reverse complement strand
GGAATTTGATGAATTGAATATTAAAGAGTTACCTTCAAAAGTAACCCTCTACAGCCAAACTACCATGAGCATTGAAAAGCTCTATGCAATCAGGCAAAAATTGGAGGAGGCCGGAATTCGTGTCCTGCTCAAGGATACCATTTGCCGGCAAGTATCGGGTAGAAAAGAGGACTTGCAGGCATTCTGCCGTAAACACGATGTTATCATTTTTATATCCGGTGTGAAATCCAGCAATGGTAAGGTGCTTTACGAAGCTTGCCGGCAGGTTAATCCGCATTGCTATAAAATATCTGCCGTCAGCGAAATCGAACCTTCCTGGTTTCAGCCCGGCGACACAGTAGGAATCTGCGGTGCAACCTCCACCCCTACCTGGCAGATGGAGCAAGCAGAAGAGAAGACTTTAAGACTTTGAAGAAAGACTATAAGACATTAAGAAAGAGAAGACTATAAGACAAGAAGACGATAAGATCAGAGAAGGAGTTTCTTAAAGTCTTTTGGTCTTACAGTCTTAAAGTCTTTCGGTCTTAAAGTCTTGCCGTCAGGCGTATTCCCCAGTTATTCCCCGTCGGTGTCATGAAAAACACTTCGGCCGTTTCCCCTGGCCGGCCTCGTGAAAGCAACATCAACTTTATATATTGATCAGTCATAACCGGAAATGATTTCCGGTACTTACGGACTTTCAAAGATTCCAGTTTCCTGCGAACGGGCAGGGTATTCCATCCCAATAATTCCATTCCCGGCCTGACGCCCAGTTTATAGGCCTGACTGGTGCTGTCGACCGATGATACAATGATCAATCCATTGTGATCGGCCATGATCTCAAAGCCGAACGTCGCAGAATAACGATCAGGCCAACCAGGCTGCTGTATAACAGGATTTTGCTCGCAAATTCCAAAACCCAAACCACAAAAAACAAATAAAACCCAAAACCCCAATAGCAATCTCATAACCATAGCATTAATAATTGTCATCCCCGCGAAGGCGGGGACCTCCTGACGCTGCACTGAGGCCTATCTTGCGCTTCCCGTCCGTAAGTGCCAACGTAGAAAGTGTATTTATTGGCTGCATCAGGTATCTCCGGCACCGCGATGTCAGCGATCCAGGCACCGGTACGGAAGGCCCCCAGGTTACGGTATTCCAAGTCCTTAAACAGATCTGGTTGGAAAGAATTCTGGGCCGACAAGGAACTGACAACTGATAACAGGCAACATACAAAGTTGATTGATTTCATGATTCAGGTTTTAATTACCACGGAGACACAGAGAACACGGAGAAACACAGAGATATTCAACAAAGGTAATTAAATGAAATTTTACCGGAAAAACTGGATATTAAAAATAACCTCAACTCTGAAACCCTGAAACCCTGAAACCCTGAAACCGTTTACAAACTGCTATAAAACACGAAGGGGAAACCATCGTTAGATGATTTCCCCTTCCCACTTTCCGGTTGCCGTAGCTTCCGTTGGTGGCCAGGCTACCGTTACGGATCGCATGGTGTTGTTCTTTTAACCTGGTGGGATGGGCGTTAGCCTTCCTGTTTTACATGATATTGGTTCCACCTTTGGCTCAACTTGCGTCTGCCTCCAGATGCAGGTGGTATCGTGCAAAACTCTGCAGGTATTTCCCTTAATAATTTTCGATCGGTAAGTTTGATCAGATTACTCTTTTCAAGTGCTCGCCGGTCGATATTTTATCTTGGTTTTTCCCGTGCAGCCAGCGTGGCTTTCGCCGTTGCTGTTTCATCCCGTTCAAAGAACCTCACCTTGGTAGCGGTCTTTATCGCTCACTTGGTACGACCAAAGGTAAACGCCAAAAACGATTTGTCAAGAGTTTTTTACCTGTTTGTATTCACATCGTTTCAACCGCAGTTATGAACAATTGTTAATAACTCAAACGTTGACATTACGTAGAGACGCATGACATGCGTCTCTACGTTGTGCGTCAATTCGTTATCCTTTCTAACCGTTTCATGATCGAGAAAATAAACGTTGCTGAAATCAGGCAGCACACAATAAAGATGAGCCACAGTTGCCATAAGTCGAGCTTGCCCCAGAAGGTACTGCCCACAAACAGTAATTTATTTCCAACGGCAGTTGCCAACAGCCATCCGCCCTGCATAAGGCCCTGAAAACGCGGGGGGGCTACTTTTGAAACAAAGGAGAGGCCCATCGGACTCAGGAAGAGTTCGGCAATGGTCAGGATCAGATATGAAGTTATTAACCAGTAAGGCATTACCCTGGATGAATCCGGTACGGGATTGTATTTGATGGCACCGGATGCATCAACCATTTTCAGCTCATGAGGAGATACCAGGTTCAGAGAGGCTACCAGGATAACTAAGAATCCGACAGCCGCTATGATCATACCATAGCCGATCTTTCTGGGTGTGGAAGGCTCCTTGCCCTTCTTATTGAGCCAGCTAAATACCGCCATAACCATGAAGGTCAGGGATACAATAAACAGAGGGTTAAACGATTGAAAAACCTCAGGTGAAATAGCGTTTTGAGCTTGTCCTTTGCTAAAGAAGTAATATACGGCTGAACTGCCTGCAACCAATAATGCACCACCGATGAGCCGCGTGTTAAGGCTCCTTTTCTTTCCGATAATCAGTACGATACCGGCAATAAAGGCAATGACTGAAAGAATGTTTTCCAGCGTGAAGAACATGTAAGTATATGGGTCTACCGTTTTTACCGTATAATCACGGGCAAAGAAGGTTAAAGTCAGACCGTTCTGGTGAAACGACATCCAGAAGAATATTACCACGATAAACACCATGACGAGAGCCGATACACGGGGTTTCTCTTCTTTGGTGGAAATAAGGATAATCCAGATTACGAATCCGACAAACAATCCAAACGCTAAGCCGGTTGGGAAATCCTTAACTAAACTGATCAGATAGGCAACTACTCCGGCTGCTCCAAGGGCTACCACTATTGCCCAGGGTTTCTGGACAAAGGACATTTTTTTGTCGGTGGCCACCTTTTCTTTGTTTGGCAGCAATCTGCTGAACACCATATAAACGATCAGCGACATAATCATGGCTCCGGCAGCAATGGCAAAAGCATAATTATATCCGCGGGAAAACACATCCAGATAGCTGTTAGCGAAGGCTGACAGGTCGGTTGCCGGACCATGGAGGCTAACCTGATCGGCCAGATTCTGGAGCTGGGAAGGATCCTTGATGGTGCCATCGAGAAATTGATGGCAGAGTGCGGGCAAACTTCCATCGTGGAGGAATCCATTGCTTTTTAACCACCAGTTACGCACACCGGTCGCTGCAAAAGGGGCAAAGAAAGCTCCCACGTTGATACCCATATAAAATAACATAAAGGCAGAGTCGCGCAGTTTGGTATATTTGGGATCATCATACATCTGGCCAACTACCGCCTGCAAGTTGCCTTTAAATAACCCGTTACCGAGAGCAATGGTGAAAAGCCCTACAATAGTAATGGTCAGGGAAAGTCCAGGTACCGCAAGCAGCACATAACCTGAGAACATAATGACCTGGCCAAAAAGAATTACGGTTTTGTATCTCGTCGTATAGTCGGCCAGCAACCCGCCAACCAGGGCCAATGCATATATGCTGAAATAAAACCAGCTATATATTCCGCCAGCCTCGTCCTCGGTTAAGCCATATTTTGCCTGAAGGAATAATACCAGGATGGCCATCATGGTATAGAAGCCAAAGCGCTCGCCCATATTGGCAAAAAAGGCGACAATCAAACCTTTGGGATGCCCTTTAAACATAATTCTGAAGTTTATTGATTTATACTAGTTTGTAAATGGTTTTGCACAAATATAGAAATCTTTTGATTCGGGTTCAATTTCAGCCGAAATTGCGTAGTTTTAGGGTTATGAAGGTTTTGACAACTGAGCAGATCAGAAGGGCTGATGAATATACAATTGGCCATGAGCCTGTGCTCTCACTGGATTTAATGGAACGGGCGGCACTCGGACTGGCCGGATATATTGAGGGGCAACCCTGGGGTTTCCGGAAGGTCAGGATATTTGCCGGATATGGCAATAACGGAGGGGATGGAATAGCCCTCGCAAGGTTGCTGTCCAATAAAGGCCGGAACGTTAATCTTCATGTAATCACTCCTGAAAAAAAGGGGTCACCGGATGCAAAAGCCAACCTCGACCGGCTACCTGAACAGGATAACCTGGTGGTGACTTATCTGCAGGCGGGCTTTCTGTTACCCGGCATCGCCAGCGACGACCTGGTAATAGATGCTTTGTTCGGATCTGGTCTGACCCGTGAACCGGCAGGATTCATGGCTGAAATTATCGATCATATTAATTGCAGTAAAGCACGGGTTATCGCTGTGGATGTGCCTTCCGGTTTGTTTGGCGAGGATAACCGCCTGAATTCCCGACGGCATGTCATCAGCGCTTTTCAAACTCTGACGTTCCAGTTTCCGAAACTTTGCTTTTTTTTTCCTGAAAATTATCCATATGTGGGTGATTGGAAGGTGATACCGATCGGACTGCACCCTGATTTTATCCGTGATGTTGATACTCCGTGGAATTTCATTGGTTATGATGATGTTTCTGCCTGGTTGAAACAGCGAAGCAAGTTTAGCCACAAAGGTAGCTGTGGCCACTCTTTAATCATATCCGGCTCAACCGGCAAAATGGGTGCTGTGGTTCTCTCTGCATCAGCCTGTATACACTCGGGATCCGGACTGACTACCGCATTGCTTCCCTCGTCGGGAAATGCCATTGTTCAAACCGCCGTTCCGGAAGCAATGACCATCCAGGATAACGACCCCGATCACTGGACATTTGTTCCTGACCTCTCGCCCTACACGGCCATCGGGGCCGGTCCAGGTATCGGTACCCATCCATCCACCTGGAAAGCATTGGAAAGGTTGCTGCTGGAGAGCAGTATCCCGCTGGTACTGGATGCCGATGCTTTAAATTTATTATCCCGGAATCCTGGTTCTTTGCTGCAGGTGCCAAAAAATAGTATACTTACTCCCCATCCCGGAGAATTTAAACGTTTATTCGGGGAGGATAGTGACGATTATTCCAGAATAATGAGACTGAAAGATCTTGCTGAATTTTACGGACTCGTGCTTGTTCTCAAAGGTGCGCACACCGCTATTGCCGGTCCGGATGGTTCAGTCTGGTTCAATACCACCGGAAATCCCGGAATGGCAACAGGAGGATCAGGGGATGTCCTGACCGGAATAATAACAGGCCTGATTGCTCAAGCGTATGATCCGTTTGTTGCTGCCCGGATGGGGGTGTACCTCCACGGATTGGCAGGTGATCTGGCTTCGGAAAGCACGGGCATGGAAGCCTTAACGGCTGGAGATATAATAGATTCAATCGGAAAAGCATTTATACGAATCCATAACAATCCAAAATGAAAAATTTAAGATTCTCTTTAATTCTGATAGTTATGCTTGCAGCGGCAGGATGTGCCCTGCAAACAGAGATGTCATCCAAAACGCGGGTCAGAAAAGTGGAACCCGGATTGAAGGCCAGTGATTACGCCATGTATTATTCATTACCACGAACTGTTTTTGATATTGAAGTAGTTGTAGATAAGAAGATTACAAAACCTGGTCCTTTTGCGGCCTATGCGGAGCGGTTCTTAGGACTTACCTCGGTTCCAACCCGCGAATCGGTTGAATATTCCATTGTGGAAATCAGGGTCAACACGCATCCCGAAAAGGATCCGGGGCAAATGTACCGTATCGAAACGGAAGGAAAACCTTTTGGCGCAAGGGTAAGCCTTACAGCAGACGGACTGATCCGGGGCATCAATCTTCCGGTTAATCCCGAAGTAGCCATCAGCCAGGAAGCTATGCAGCGACTGGCAGAACGTGAATTCGACTTTCCCCAGTACCCTGATCTTACTTTGAGAAAAAATACCGAACCCATTCCGGATACTATTTATCGCCTGGTAAGAACTGATACTTCGTTTGTGAAAATCCCGCTCATACGAAAGGTAGAGGACCAGAAATCCCTGCTCAACCAGGCACAGGAAGCTGCCGGAGTGCTGATGAAGCTCAGGGAGGGAAGGTTTAAACTATTGAACGGGGATTACGCTTATGTTGAAAATGATGGCACCCGCCTACCCGAAGGAACCTCACTTGAAGTTATTGTTAATGAGCTTGCAGTAATGGAAGAGGGATATGTGTCATTGTTCGCAGGCAGAACTCAAACGGAACGGGAGACGATGAAGTTTGCTTATACGCCTAATGGACAGGGCCTCCTCGAGTCTTTTACCCTGTTCTCTTTTTCACGCGGGAACGGAATCGAGGCACCTGAAACTTCCGGGGCTGATCCGGTTATTCTACTGCTGTCACGGGAAGATACTAATCCGATGGACCAGATCCAGTGGGCAGAAGATTCAAAATCTTCCAAAATTCCGGGGTTGGCATTCAGAATGCCTGAAAAGATCCGGGTGGAAATCAAAAGAGCCGGAGAACTGGCTTTTGCACGCGAATTCCTTGTAGCCCAGTATGGCAGGATCGATTTTATTCCGGCTTCTCTGCTGACCGATGAATCTACCTCAATCGAATTTTATCCGGCTTACGGATCGATTAAAAACATATTCCGCAGGTAATCATTTTTTATACTTTTAGCGATTCAAATCAATTTAACTTTTTCATGGAAAAACTAAGAAAGACATTAAGGGATTCCAAAACAGCCCGGTGGGTTGCTCTGGGTATTGTGGCCTTTACCATGCTGTGCGGTTACTATCTGACCGATGTGATGGCACCATTAAAAGGAATGCTGGAAGGGCAGCTCAAATGGAGCAGTTCGCAGTACGGCTTCTTTACAAGCGCTTACGGATGGTTCAACGTATTCCTCCTGTTCCTGATTATCGGGGGAATCATCCTGGATAAAATGGGTGTGCGTTTTACCGGACTGATGGCCGCAATCATAATGGTGGTCGGTACCGCGATCAAATATTGGGCAGTATCAACCCACATACTCGACGGACAAACCTGGCACATTCTCTGGTTCAATATGAATGCACAGGTATTCATGGCGGCCATTGGATTTGCGATTTTCGGGGTCGGGGTGGAAATAGCCGGGATTACCGTATCGAAAATTATCGTTAAATGGTTTAAAGGCAAAGAACTGGCACTTGCCATGGGACTGGAAATGGCAACTGCCCGTTTAGGGACGGCACTGGCTCTCTCCACTTCCCTGCCAATAGCTGAGCATTTCAATAAAGTGTCAGCACCAATCCTTGTGTGTCTGATCATGCTGTGTATCGGTCTGATTTCCTTCTTTATCTATACTTTCATGGATAAAAAACTGGATCATGAGCAGGCTGCATATGCTAAAGCCAATGCAATTGTTGACAACGAAGAATCGTTCAAAGTATCAGACATCTGGAAAATTTTCAACAATAAAGGCTGGTGGTATATTGCCATTCTTTGTGTTTTATTTTATTCCGCGGTTTTCCCATTCCTGAAATATGCACAGGATCTGATGGTTAATAAATTTCATGTGGCTGACAAGATTGCCGGTTCCATTCCTGCCCTGTTACCTTTTGGCACCATTTTGCTCACCCCGTTGTTTGGAAATTTGTATGACCGAAAAGGCAAAGGAGCTTCTATTATGCTTATCGGAGCCGCAATCCTGATTTTTGTTCACGCGATGTTTTCCATTCCGTTCCTGAATCAGGTGCCTGTAGCAATTTTCCTGATTATCTTGCTGGGAATAGGTTTCTCACTGGTTCCTTCAGCTATGTGGCCTTCGGTGCCGAAGATCATTCCGGAGAAACAGCTGGGTACGGCTTATTCCATGATTTTCTGGGTTCAGAACTGGGGATTGATGGGAGTTCCTGCCCTGATCGGCTGGGTACTCGATAAATATTGCATCACAGGCCAGATACTGAAAAATGGCGTCATGGTCAATACATACAATTATACCCTTCCTATGCTGATCTTTATGTCGCTGGGTATCCTGGCAATTGTTTTTGCATTGCTCCTGAAAGCCGAAGACAAGAAGAAGGGGTACGGATTGCAGATGCCGAATATTGTAAAATAATGGATTTCAGGAAAGTACCCACCCCAACCCCTCCCTGAAACAGGGAGGGGCTGCGCTTCGAGGGAAAGCAGGTGCACATTCCCCCGCCCTGTTTCAGGGAGGGGGCAAGGGGGTGGGTACCTGCCGACAATCGACCATTCATAACTAAAACTCTTAACGAAATGAATAACGAAATACTAAATCTAAATCCTCAGCAGATCTGGAAATACTTCTATGATCTGACGCAGATTCCGAGGCCATCAGGCAAAGAGGCTGCTGTGATTGCTTACATGAAGAAGTTTGGTGAAGACCTTGGTTTAGAAACTAAGGTAGATGAGGTTGGTAACGTGATTATCCGGAAGCCTGCTACTCCTGGCATGGAAAACCGGAAGGGAATTATCCTGCAGGGCCATCTTGATATGGTGCCCCAGGCAAATTCTGATACACCGCACAATTTTGAAACCGATCCGATCCGTCCGAGGGTGGACGGCGAATGGGTGAAGGCTACCGGGACTACTCTCGGTGCCGATAACGGCATCGGTGTGGCTACAACAATGGCCATCCTGGCCGCAAAAAACCTGAAGCACGGCCCGCTTGAGGCCCTGATGACGATCGATGAAGAGACCGGCATGACGGGTGCTTTTAACCTGAAGGCTGGTATGATACAGGGCGATATCTTTATCAATCTGGATTCTGAAGATGAAGGGGAAGTATATGTAGGATGCGCCGGCGGTACCAATGCCAATATCTCTCTGCCAATTGAGAGGGAGCCGGCACCAGCCGGTGATAAGGCTCTGAAAATTACGGTTTCCGGACTGAAGGGCGGACATTCGGGGGTGGATATTAACCTCGAAAGAGGTAATTCCAATAAGATTCTGTTCAGGTTGCTCTATGAACTCACTCATCAGTATGGTGTCAGAATAGCTATGGTGGATGGAGGAAATCTCCGGAATGCCGTTCCGCGCGAAGCTGTAGCTGTTATCCTGGTGAAAGATCAGGATCTGCATAACATCAAAACAAAGACTTCAGAATTTGGTAAAATCATTCTGAATGAACTTTCTTCAGCCGATCCGGGTGTAAAAGTTCAGATTCAGGATGCTGAGAAGCCCGCCTCCGTTATGGAAATGGATTCAGCCTCGAGGTTAATAAAAGCCGTTTATGGCTGCCCGAACGGGGTGATCAGAATGAGCACAGATATGATCGGACTGGTGGAAACATCTACCAACCTGGCGATTGTGAAGTCAGAAGAAGACCAGGTATTTATCAAGTGCCTCCTGCGGAGTTCAGTGGATTCAGCCCGCGAAGATCTTAAAAACATGTTTGCATCAGTCTTTACATTGGCTGGGGCAGATATTGTTTTCGACGGTGAATATCCGGGCTGGAAACCAAACATGGATTCGTCCATATTGAAGGCAGCCCGCGAAGTATATCAGAATTTATACGGCAAGATACCGGAGATCAAAGCGATACATGCTGGTCTCGAATGTGGGATTCTCGGTGGAGTGTACCCCAACTGGGATATGCTTTCGATCGGACCAACCATCCGGTTCCCGCACTCACCGGATGAGAAGGTGAACATTGCCACGGTCCAGAAATTCTGGGATTTCCTCGTAAAAATCCTCGAAGAGGTCCCGATAAAATAATACATCATGTTTATATAATGTTTATCGTTGCATTGCGATCCGCTCCGACCGAAACAATTGTAACGGGGATTCCGAGGTGATTTTCAACGAAACGGATATAACCTTTCAGATTTTCCGGAAGGCTTTCTTTTTCGCGTATTCCTCTGATGTCTTCCTTCCAGCCTGGCAGATCGGTATAAACAGGTTCTACCGGAGCCTCCGTGTCAAATGGGATTTCCGTGGTGATCTTGCCATTGATTTTGTATGCCGTAGCGACACGCAGCGTATCGAAACCACTGAGCACATCGGCTTTGGTCATGATCAGGCTGGTTACTCCGTTGAGCATAACCGTGTACCGGAGGGCCACCATATCGAGCCAGCCGCATCTTCTCGGACGGCCGGTGGTGGAGCCGAATTCACAGCCGGATGCACGAAGCCGCTCACCGGTTTGATCCAATAGTTCGGTTGGGAAAGGGCCGCTGCCTACACGGGTGCAGTATGCTTTAAAAATACCGATAACATTGCCGATCCGCCCAGGCGCAACGCCGAGTCCGGTGCATGCTCCTGCACAGGTAGTGTTGGATGAGGTAACAAAAGGATAGCTTCCGAAATCGATATCCAGCATGCTGCCCTGCGCCCCTTCGGCAAGAATCCGGTGGCCTGCCTCCAACCACTCATTTACGAGGTACTCGCCATTCACAAATTGGAACGAGCGAAGGAATTCAATGGATGCCAACCACTCGACTTCGAGCGGTTGAATATCAACAGGATAATTGAACTGACTGATCTTCCTGAGATGTAGATCTCTGAGGCACTGATATTTGGCCAGGAAGGATTCTTCCAGGATATCACCGACCCGAAGGCCTTCGCGACCGGTTTTATCGGTATAGGCGGGTCCGATACCTTTCAGCGTGGATCCGATTTTACCGGCTCCTTTGCTGGCTTCGGAGGCCGCATCGAGCAACCGGTGAGTTGGCAGAATCAGGTGCGATTTTTTTGATATGAACAAATTCTTACGGATATCCATTCCGAAACCGGTGAGGCGGTCGACTTCCTTCTTGAAAACGACAGGATCAATCACCAGGCCGTTTCCGATCAGGTTAAGCTTGTCGGGATGAAAAATTCCGCTAGGGATGGTATGGAGGACATGCTTCTGATTGTTGAACTCCAGGGTATGACCGGCATTGGGTCCGCCCTGAAACCTTGCAATAATATCATAATCCCTGGTGAGCGCATCGACCAATTTGCCCTTACCCTCATCGCCCCATTGCAGGCCGAGAAGAACATCCACTTTCATGATGAATGGTATTAAATAAAAAAAGCTGAATTAACGAACCGCAAAAATAGAAAATTTCACGGCCTAAACAGGCCCATGACTACTTGGATTTTTGACAAGTTTTGCAGGTGCCGTAAAAATAGAGGGAGTGATGGCTGATATTGTACTTCATGATACTGGCCACCGTTTTTTCAATCTCGTGGATCCTGGGATCGCAATATTCATCAACCCTGCCGCAGGTTGTACAAATGATGTGATCATGCTGTTTGCACATGTGGGCTTTTTCAAACTGGGCAATATTTTTACCGAATTGATGCTTGACCACCAGGCCGCAGTCAAGCAGCAATTCCATCGTATTGTATAGTGTGGCCCTGCTGACCCGGTAATTGTTGTTCTTCATGTGGATGTACAGTTCCTCCACATCGAAGTGACCCTCCTGGGTATAAACTTCATCCAGGATGGCAAATCTTTCCGGTGTTTTCCGTTGACCTTTTCGTTCAATATATTCCGAAAAGATCTCCTTTACGGTAGTTTGGATACTTGAGCAGTTCATACTCTATGAATCTTCTATTTTTTCCATTCTCTTAACAGAATCAACCCCTTTAACCTTGCTCAGGTTAAGGATCAGATTATTAATGTCTTCTGTATTATGTACATACAGATCGAAATTGGCTTCGAAAATCCCATCATGGGAATCCAGGTTCATCGACCGGATATTGACGCTCAATTCTTTTGAGATGATGTTCGTGATGTCGTTGGCCAGGCCAATCCGGTCGATTCCGGTCATATTTAGACGTGCCAGAAACGCCATGATCTTGTGTGACGTCCACTTGGCTGCAACAATGTGATCGCCCTGGCTGGTCATGAGCCGGCTGGCGATGGGACAGGTCGTTTTATGGATGATGATTTCTGACGATTCATCATTCCGGTACCCGATTACAGCATCATCCGGAATCGGTTCACAGCACTTGGCCAGCCGGAATTCGTTCTCTTCCGGATTTCCCTGGATGACCAGGCTGGAATTCGATCCTGAATTGATCGGCAGCTGGTCATTATTCTTGGAGCTGAAAAATTGCAGATCCCAGAACCGGACCGTCTTGCTTCTGGAACGTTTCCGGAGTATTTTCCTGATCTGTTCAAGCGGGACCTCCTGCCGGCCCAGAATCTGGTAAAGATCGTCCTTGCTGTTGACTCGGAACTCATCAAAAAGTTTCCGGAAAACGCTTGCCTGCGGCCGGTAATTCAGTTGTTTTAATTGCTCTTCAATCGTTTTTTGTCCGTGGAAGATTTCCTTCCGGCGCTGTTCCTTGAATGAATCCTTGATGCAGGATTTGGCTTTTGCGGTTTTTACGAAATCAAGCTGCTTGAGCTGTGGGCTTTGTATGTCGGAAGTGAGGATTTCAACCTGATCACCGGAATTCAGCCGGGTCGACAAAGGAACCAGTTTGTGGTTAACTTTTGCACCGATGGCTTTTTTCCCGATAGCAGTATGAATTTCATAGGCAAAGTCCAGGGCAGAGGAGTTCTTAGGCAGGATGATTTCTTTACCTTTCGGGGTAAAAGTAACCATTTCGGCATCAAAAAGATTCAGCTTGAAGTCCTCCAGAAATTCGATATCACCGGTTTCCTGGTTTTTTAGCATGTCGGAAACCCCTTTCAGCCAGCGGTCAATCTCGCCCTCTTTTGAATCCCCTGTTTTATACTTCCAATGGGCTGCAAAGCCATGTTCAGCAATGTCGTTCATCCGTTCCGACCGGATCTGGACTTCAATCCATTTACCGTGAGGCCCCATGAAAGTGGCGTGAAGTGCCTCGTAACCATTGGCTTTAGGCCGGCTCACCCAATCGCGCAGCCGGTCGGTTTTGGCTTTATACAGCTGGGTGATGGTCGAATAGATATGCCAGCATTGGGTGATTTCAGGAATCCGGGGCTTGGGTTTGAAAACAATCCGAACGGCCAGGATGTCATAAATCTGTTCAAAAGGAACGTTCTTTTCCTGCATCTTGCACCAAACCGAATAAATCGATTTAGGCCGGCCATACACCTCCAGCTTGAATTTTTCCTCTTCAAGCTTTTCCTTGATCGGCTCTATGAATTTATTGATGAAATGGCTCGATATTTTCTCGGAATGATTGATTTTATTGGCCAGATCGGTATATACTTCAGTATTCTTGTGCTTCAGGCTGAGATCTTCTAGTTCGGTTTTGATGGAGTATAATCCCAGGCGATGGGCGAGGGGAGCGAATAGATATAACGTTTCGCTGGCTATCTTGATCTGCTTTTTCCGGGGCAGCGCTTGAAGGGTCCTCATATTATGCAGACGATCAGCCAGTTTGATCAGGATTACCCGCACATCATCCACCAGTGTGAGGAGTAATTTCCGGAAAGTAGATGCCTGTAACGATGAATCGGCATCAATAACAACGGTAATTTTCGTCAAACTGTCGATTATTCCCCGTATCTGCTGGCCAAATTCCTTTTCGACATCGTCAAGCGTGTATTCAGTATCTTCAACAACATCATGCAAAAGAGCACTGACAATACTTCTGGTTCTCAACCCGATTTCTTCCGATACGATCTTGGCAACAGCAATCGGGTGCAAAACATACGGTTCGCCTGATTTTCGTTTTTCACTGCCATGAGCCTTGCAGGCAAACTGATACGCTTTTCTGATCAGATCCTTGTCAGCCTTGGTCAGATTCTTGGGAAGGCCGTTTAAAAGATCATTAAAGGCCTCCTGAATTTTGGATTTTTCTTCTGCGGTTAGCTCAAACATGCCCGATACTATTCCATCGTGAATTTAATAAATCAATCTGAGCTTTTAATGGGTCCGGCGGCAACCACTTTCATATTGGAATGATCCAGGTATTTTATAGCCAGGTTTCTGATCTCTTCGGGTGTAATCCTGTTAATGAGTTCCATGAAATCCGTCAGGTAATTCAGGTCGAGATCATGAATCCATAAGCCTCTCAACTGATCAGCCAGCTGGAACGGTCCGTCGACTGACCGCTGAACCTGGCCGGTTAGATAATTTCTGACCAATTTCAGTTCACCCGGATTAACTTTATCATTACACAGACGATTCATCTCCTTTGCACATTCTGAAACTGTTTCTTCCCACACTTCGGCTCCTACCGTTGATCCGATTACAAAATAGCCGGAATCTTCGAGCGTGATGAGGTGCGACGCAATTCCGTAAGTAAATCCTTTTTCTTCACGGATATTGCTCATCAGCCGGGAACCAAAATATCCGCCAAGAATCGTATTGACGATAGTCAGCCCCATAAAATCAGGATGTAAACGGCTGAATAAGGGCTTTCCGATCCTGATGGCGGTTTGAACTGCATCCGGACGGGATATTACACTACGTTTCTGCTGACTCGTTTGAAGCGACGGTAATTCAGGTGTGCGGGTGTTTAACGGATGGCCGTTCACTGGCCAGTTTTCCCCAAAGAAGCGGTCAACCAGTGGGAGGTACTGATCCGGATGCGGTCCGGTAACCAGTATCCGGCAATGAGCCTGATCATAAAACCGTATGTGAAAATCAGCAAGTACCGCGGGTGTAACGGGTTCGATATCCTGAATTTCACCCACTACTCCATACGGATGGTTCTTTCCGAATATCAGCCTGTTGAATTGTTTTCTTGCCAGGCTTTCAACCCGCTGGTCATCCACTTTCATCGATTCAATCCGGTTGGCCTTGATGACATTCAGCTCTTCCTCCGGAAAGGATGGATGAATAAGCACATCGCTCATTAATCTGATTACCGGTTCCAGGTGTTTCTCCAGGCTATGAATGGTGATATCAGCCTCATCGCGGTCGGCAGAAATATTGAAGTAGGTGCCGTAAAACTCAAATTCCTCGGCAATCTTCCCGCCTGTGAGTTTAGCGGTACCTTCGGGAATCATCTGATTAGTGAGGGATGATTGGAAGATGGTATCCTGGTACCTGCTTCCGGCATTAAAAACAAGATCTACGCGGCACACAGGTTCAGTGCCCGCGGGCATAATCACAACCGGTATCCCATTGGATAAGCGGGCGTTTTCGGGATGGGTCAGCCCGAGGCGGGTGACGGTTTTAATATCCGGCATGATCTTTCTGTCCATATTATTTCTCCCCTTTATTAACATAAACCAAACAGGAGCAATTGGATTCCCGGAACAGGTTCCGTGCGGTTTCCTTAATCTCCGCCACTGTTACCGAACGGATCAATTCCAATTCCCGGCTGATCATTCCGGCATCTCCGAGCCATTCAAAATAGGCCAGGTTCATGGCTTTGTTCTGGACATTCATGTTGCTGAAAAGAAACTGCGATTCAGCCCTGTTCTTCACTTTGTTGAGTTCCCTTTCCTCAACCGGTCCATCAATGATCCGGCTGATCTCTTCGCGAATGGCCTTAATCCCTGATTCGGGGGAAATTCCATTGGCGAGCCGTCCGCTTATTACAAACAGACCCGGATCGCGATCCCCTGTAATATAGGCATCAATATCGCTGAATAGTTTCTGATCCTTGACTACTCTCAGGAAAAGCCGTGCCGACATGCCATTGGAGAATATATCAGAAAGCAGATCAAGAACATAATACTCCCGGCTGAAACGATCACCCATGTGCCAGACGAGGTAAACTGCCGGACTTGGAACGGGACGTTCGACTTCCTGGTACCGATACTCCGTTTGAACGGGTTCTGCCGTAATATTGCGCGGTTTAATTTTTCTGGATGATATGGGTCCAAACCATTTCTCTGCCATGGTAAAGGCTTCGTCGGGTTTAATGGAACCCGAGAGCGTAAGGATGGCATTGTTCGGGGCATAATGGATGAAAAAGAAATTTTTCACATCCTCGAGCCGGGCCTCCTCAATATGCCGGATCTCCTTGCCGATGGTCGGCCATAAATACGGATGCACCTTATAGGCAAGCGGTTTTAAGAATAGCCAGGCATCGCCATAGGGTTGATTCAGGTATCGCTGGCGATATTCCTCGATCACTACCTTTTTCTGTACATCCAGACTATCCTGCGAAAATGCCAGTTCATTCATCCGGTCCGATTCAAGCCAGAAGCCTGTTTCCTGGTTCTGATAAGGGATTGTCAGATGGTAATCCGTATAATCATTATTGGTAAAAGCATTATTTTCACCCCCCGCCAGCTGTAAAGGAGAATCGTAATCAGGGATATTTACCGACCCGCCAAACATGAGATGTTCAAAAAGATGGGCAAATCCGGTGAGACCGGGATCTTCATCGCGCGCGCCGATGTCATAGAGAATATTTATGGCAACCATCGGTGAACTGTAATCGCTGTTTACTATGATCCGGAGTCCGTTGTGGAGACGGTGTTTGGTATATTCCATTTTATTTTTTGATGACATCAAATGTAGACTAATTTTAAAAAACCTGACAAAAGACAATCTTTATACGGTAATGGTAAGATACTTTTGCATGTTTTTATATTGACAAGCATAATGGAGAGCAAGGCAACAGTAGCTCATGAAGGAATTGTTGAGAGAATCTCCGGTACACAGGCCCGGGTCAGGTTTGTTGCTCATTCGGCCTGTTCAGCCTGCCACGCCAAGGGTGTTTGTTCTATTTCAAATTCCGAAGAAAAATTTGTTGATGTCACGAATACCTTGCCGGGGTTGTCAGCAGGCGATCATGTTGAGGTCATTCTGGAGCAGAGCCAGGGCTTTAAAGCCGTTTGGTACGGATATGGGTTGCCTTTGCTCATTCTTCTTGCCGTGATTTTCGTTTTTTATGGAGTTACCGGCCGCGAGGGGCTTGCTGCCCTGATAGGCCTGGGTTCACTGATACCCTATTACCTGTTGGTCTTCCTGTTCAGGAAGCGGATCACTAAGTCCATCGAATTCAAACTGCGTATGACCGAATAAATTATCACCGAATAAATTATCATTTATGAATACGGTCGTAATAACGATCATCAGTTTAAGTGTTATTGGAGGCTTATCCGGGTTTATACTCTTTTTGATAGCCCAGAAGTTTAAAGTTTTCGAAGACCCGAGAATTGATGATGTGGAAGCTGTTTTGCCTGGTGCCAATTGCGGTGGATGCGGATATCCCGGGTGCCGCGGTTTTGCTGAAAACTGTGTGAAGGCTGAATCCCTTGACACTCTTTTTTGCCCGGTCGGGGGAAATGACGGAATGGTGAAAGTTGCTGAAGCATTAGGCAAAGTTGCCGCAACAAAAGATCCGACTGTGGCTGTGATCCGCTGCTCGGGGAGCCCTGATCACCGGACACGCACAACCCGGTATGACAGTGCTGCAACCTGTGAAATTGCCTCCGGGCTCTTTAGCGGAGATACAGCCTGTTCATACGGATGCCTCGGACTGGGTGACTGCGTGGTGGTTTGCACCTTTGATGCGATCCACATGAATCCGGTTACGCTCCTCCCTGAAGTGATTGATGAGAAGTGCACATCCTGCGGAGCTTGCGTGAAGGCTTGTCCGAAAACTATCATTGAATTGCGGAAGAAGAGTAAGAAAGACCGCAAGATTTTTGTTTCGTGCGTTAATCAGGATAAGGGCGCAGTGGCCAAAAAAGCCTGTTCAGTTGCCTGCATCGGCTGTAAAGCCTGTGTTAAAGAGTGTCAGTTTGATGCCATAACCATCGCAAATTTCCTGGCATACATCGATCCGGTGAAATGCACCTTGTGCCGCAAGTGCATGGCAGTTTGCCCAACGGATTCGATCCTCGAAATCAACTTTCCACCACGAAAGGTTACGGAAGTCGAGTCTGTTGTATCAGAAATTCAAGCTAATTAACTAAAAGGAGGATTTTTCATTGAAAACCTTTCCAAGAGGCGGTGTTCATCCACCTGAGAATAAAAAGGCATCAGGATTTTCGATTGAAGTTTTGCCATTACCAAAATCCGTTTGCATTCATCTGTCTCAACATCTGGGAGCACCGGCTGAACCTCTTGTTGCCAAGGGCGATACGGTGAAAGCCGGCCAGCTGATTGCCAAAAGCACCGGTTTCGTATCGGCCAACATACATTCACCGGTTTCCGGTACCGTCCAGAAAATCGAACCAGCACCGGACTCATCGGGCTATAAAAGGCCCGCTATCTTCATCGAAGTACAGGGTGATGAATGGTTGGAAACGATCGACCGGTCGCCGAACCTCATAAAGTCCCCTGACCTGACCTCAGAAGAGATTATTGCGAGGGTTGGCCAGATGGGTATTGTCGGACTCGGCGGTGCAACATTTCCATCCCATGTTAAAATAACGGTACCTAAAGGTAAAAAGGCTGAAATTCTGATCATTAATGGTGTTGAGTGTGAACCTTACCTGACTTCTGATCACCGGTTAATGCTCGAAAAGGGAGAAGAGATCCTGGTAGGCACACAGTTGTTAATGAAGGCCTTGCGAGTCAACCAGGCTGTTATCGGTATCGAAAGGAATAAACCGGATGCCATTAGTCACCTCACCAGACTCTGTGCCCGGTATCCGGGTATCCGGGTAGAAGCTTTAAAAGTTAAATACCCACAAGGGGGTGAAAAACAGCTTATTAAAGCCATTACAGGCAGGGAAGTGCCATCAGGCAGGTTGCCGATCGATGTTGGGGCTGTGGTATATAATGTTGGAACGGCTTTCGCAGTATATGAGGCAATTACAAAGAATAAACCTCTTTTTGAGCGCATCGTTACCGTTACCGGTAAATCGATGGAGCGGACCGCCAATTACCTGGTGAGGATCGGGACACCGGTTACTGAATTAATTGAGGCCACCGGGGGTATGCCGGAAGATACAGGAAAGGTTATCAACGGAGGTCCAATGATGGGAAAAGCCCTTCCATTGCTGGATGTTCCGGTAACCAAAGGTACTTCGGGTATCGTGCTGATGCCGGTAGCCGAATCGAACCGCCGGACAACGATGAATTGCATCCGTTGCTCAAGATGCAACTCGGTTTGCGCGATGGGCCTGGAACCCTATTTTCTGATGAGCCTCGGAGAAGCAAAGCGTTGGGATGATATGGAACAGGAACGGGTGATGGATTGCATGGAATGCGGCTCCTGCAGCTACACCTGCCCGTCGGGCCGGCCTTTGCTCGATTACATAAGATTAGGAAAAAACAGTGTCAACCGAATAATCAGATCCAGAAGTAAATGAGTGCAACAAACCTGTTAACCGTATCGTATTCCCCGCACCAGTTCGGCAGTGAATCGGTACAGAAAATCATGTACCGGGTGCTGATTGCCATGGTCCCGGCATTTACGGTATCCCTGATATTTTTTGGGCTTGGAGCCTTGGTGGTCACCGGTATTGCGGTGGTTTCATGCATGGCTTTCGAATACCTGATCAACAGGTTCATGTTCAAAGCCGGGTCGACATTATGGGACGGATCAGCCGCTGTTACCGGAGTGCTGCTGGCATTTAACGTTCCGAGTAACCTGCCGGTCTGGATGATTATCATCGGCAGTTTGGTGGCCATCGGAATTGCCAAAATGTCCTTTGGCGGCCTCGGCAAAAATCCATTTAATCCCGCACTGGTTGGAAGGGTATTCCTGCTGATCTCCTTCCCTGTTCAGATGACAAGCTGGCCAAAAGCAATTGAATCGCGGCTGGCTTATCTGGATGCTACAACAGGAGCAACTCCGCTTGCCATTCTGAAGGAAGGCATCAAAAACGGTCAGCCACTATCGGACCTGATGAAGGAAGTCCCCGGATATGCCCAGATGTTTCTCGGGAATATGGGTGGATCATTGGGTGAAATATCGGCTTTAGCGCTGATTATCGGCGGTTTATATCTCATTTTCAAGAAGGTTATTACCTGGCACATCCCGGGATCCATCCTGGCTACAGTTGTTTTGTTCACCGGAATTCTCTGGATGATTGACCCGGGTAAATATGCTGATCCGCTTTTCCATCTGCTGGCAGGGGGGATCATGCTCGGTGCGATCTTTATGGCAACCGATATGGTCACGTCACCAATGACACCTGTGGGCCAGATTATTTTCGGAGCAGGCATCGGGTTGATCACCTGCCTGATCAGGATTTTCGGTTCTTATCCGGAAGGGGTTTCGTTCGCCATCCTCATTATGAACGCCTTTGTGCCTCTGATCGATAAATATGCCAAACCAAAACGGTTCGGGGAGGAATTGAAAAATGGCTAAACTGGAATCAAATCTGAAAACAATGGTGCTCTCCCTGTTCGGAGTATGTGCCTTAGCTTCGGGCCTTTTGGGTTATATGAATAAAATTACGGAAGGCCCGATTGCAGAATCCAAGGCGAAAGCTAAGCTCGAGGCGATCCAGAAGGTGGTCCCGGAGTTCAATAATAACCCCAGTGAAGAAAAATATACGGTTCAGTCCGACCTGGGCGACCTGGAATGTTTTCCGGCCAAAAAAGACGGGCAGCTGGTTGGGACGGCCATCAGCACCAAAACAAATATTGCCTTCAGCGGATCGTTCAGCCTTATGGTTGGGATTAAACCTGATGGCACATTGATCAATACATCCGTTCTGGAGCACAAGGAAACCCCGGGATTGGGTACTAAAATGACGGAGCCGAAATTCAAGAATCAGTTTGTTGGGAAAAATCCCGGAACAAATAAGATCAAGGTTAAGAAAGACGGGGGTGAGATTGATGCCATCACCGCGGCAACTATAAGTTCGCGTGCGTTTTGCGATGCGATCATGAGAGCATTCAACGCTTACCAAAAAGGAGGACAGAAATGAGCAATTTAAGGCATTTTACCAATGGCATCATGAGAGAGAATCCGACCCTGGTTCTCCTCATCGGGATGTGCCCTGTACTGGCTGTATCTACAACAGCCATCAACGGGATGGGGATGGGGATTGCAACCACGTTCGTGCTAACCATGTCGAACCTGGTTATCTCGTTGATTAAGAACCTGGTACCGAATAAAGTGAGGATACCTATTTTTGTTGTGGTCATTGCCTCGTTCGTAACGATTGTACAAATGACCATGGAGGCTTTCGTTCCAACCCTTTACAAAGCTCTTGGAGTTTTCGTTCCGTTGATTGTGGTTAACTGCATCATTCTGGCGCGTGCTGAGGCTTTTGCACAGAAAAATACGGTTATAGCCTCGATACTCGACGGGTTGGGTATGGGGATCGGATTTACCCTGGCGCTTACTATTCTGGGAGCTATCCGTGAAATGCTCGGCAACGGATCCATTTTCAATGTCCGTTTTGTCGGTGAAAATGCGAGCACCATCTTAGTTTTCATCCTTTCGCCGGGTGCCTTTATCGCGCTCGGGTACCTGATTGCTTTTATCAATCGGCTGAAAGGAAATAAATAACCCAATAATCCGGAAGTCATGGAATACATTATCATATTTATCAGCGCGATACTGGTTAACAATATCGTTTTGGCCAAATTTCTCGGAATTTGTCCGTTCCTGGGCGTATCCAACAAAGTAGGTACTGCAGCGGGTATGTCGGCGGCTGTTACTTTTGTTATGGTACTGGCCACCATCGTTACGTTTCTTTTGCAAAAGTATGTTCTCGATCCTTTCCATATCGGTTTCATGCAGACCATCGTGTTCATTCTGGTGATTGCTGCATTGGTTCAGATGGTTGAAACGATCCTGAAAAAGATATCTCCCAGCCTTTACCAGGCACTTGGTATTTTCCTTCCTTTGATCACCACCAATTGTGCCGTCTTAGGTATCGCAATCCTCACCATCCAGAACAATTATAACCTGATTCAGGGGATCGTATTCACGGCAGCCAATGCGCTTGGTTTTGGGCTGGCCATCATTATTTTCGCAGGTTTACGCGAAAGGCTTGAGCTCCAGGGCGTACCCAAAGGCATGAAAGGTTTCCCGATTTCGCTGGTTATGGCCGGGATCCTTGCCATGGCCTTCATGGGGTTCAGCGGGATTGTGAAGTAGGGTTGAACTGGAAGAGATGGTTAGTGAAATCGGGGAGGTGCAGGTTTCGGCGAAGAAATTGAGGGTCCTGACAGAAAAAGATGATTTTACATTGCAGGATTTTGCTTTCGACAATGAACACCTATGGTTACTCGGGTATTTGAAAAACTAGGCCACGCAGGGAAGGTTATGGCTTGCTAACTGGTTCGGTGATACCATCTCTTCTATTCCGGTTCAAAATCCCGAAAGGTTGTATACCGATTTTTTCGGCAATGTTCACTTGGTTATGCGTGATTCCGTTTACCAAGTATACAGCGACGGCAAAGTCCCTCTTTTTGCTTATGCTTATGACCGGTCATTGTTTTTTCAGACCATAGGTATACGGACAGGCGGTTTATTTTCTCTATCCTGAGAAGAAATATCCGTATTATGTAAGGCTGTATAGATATCAGCTGTAAGACGTGAGGGCGTGAGGGAGTTAAGGGCGTTATGAACGAGAAGAGGGATAAGAACGAGAAGAGAGATAAGAAAGAAAAGACCTGGAGTACTGAGGCTGTATTTGCCAGTGTGCCCCTTATCAATTGCCACTAGCTTTAGCTAGTGGATATAGTTGATGCACAGATAATTATGGCCTTTAGGCCAATTTCCTGATCCTCTATTACCTTTTGAGCTCCCCATATTCATCCTGAAATGTTTTCTTCTTAAAGCTCATCCTGATGAAGCATAAAAAAAGGTTGGGCTAAAGCCCATGTAATACACACATATTCAATCCACTAGCTAAAGCTCGTGGCAACCGATTAAGGGGCACCCTACGATCCCTCACGTTCCTCACGTCCTCACGTCCTTAACGTCCTTAACTCCCTCACGTCCTATCCTTGCAAGCGGTGCAATATCCTGCCCGGCAAATTCCCCTCTAAGGTATTTATAATAGCCCGTCATTGCAATCATTGCGGCATTGTCCATGGTGTAGGCAAGTTCAGGGATGTAGACGTTCCATCTGCGTTTGACGGCTTCTGCCTGAACGGCGGCTTTCAGGGCTGAATTGGCTGAAACGCCTCCGGCCAGTCCGATCTCACGGATACCGGTTTGTTTGGATGCCTGACGGAGTTTGTTCAATAGAATTTCAACGATGGTATATTGCAGTGAAGCGCATAAACTATTCAGATTTTTACTGATGAAATCGGGGTCCTCCTTGAGCCGATCCCGCAGAAAATAGAGGAAGGATGTTTTAAGACCGCTGAAACTATAATTAAGATTAGAAATCCGTGGCCGGCTAAATGTAAAGGCCAATGGATCACCCTCTTTGGCTAATTTATCGATAACCGGACCAGCCGGGTAAGGGAGTCCGATCACCTTGCCGCACTTATCAAAAGCCTCACCTGCAGCATCGTCGATGGTTTGGCCGATAATTTCCATATCCAGATGATCACGGACGATCAGAATCTGGGTATGGCCGCCGGAGACGAGGAGACAGAGGAAAGGGAACGATGGTTGACTGTTGTCGGTTATCGGTTGTCGGTTGTCGGTATTCCGTCGTATAAATAGCGCCAGGATGTGGCCCTGGAGGTGATTTACTGCGATTAGCGGGATGTTGCGCGCAACCGCGAAGCCTTTGGAGAAGGAAGCCCCAACTAAGAGAGAGCCCATTAAACCGGGGCCCTGGGTAAAAGCGACTGAACTGATTTCATCTGGTTTCACACCGGCTTCTTTCATGGCGAGATCCACCACCGGAATGATATTTTGCTGGTGGGCCCGCGAGGCCAGTTCGGGCACTACACCGCCGAAAGATCGATGAACATCTTGATTAGCAATGCGATTTGATAATAAAAAACCATCACGGACAATTGCCGCTGACGTATCATCGCATGAAGATTCTATGCCAAGAATGGTAACGCTCATATTATCTGCCGATCCCGACCGTTTTTTTATTAATTTGGAGTGATTTTTCGGGTCAAAAATACTAAAGTTTAAATCCTTGCCTACTAAAGCAATAAAACGGATATTAACAGGCTTCTTTATTGCAGCACTCTTACTGGCAGCCATTTTCGCCGGTCTCCGTATGCCGGGCGTTCAGAAGTGGATAGCAAATCGCATTTTTGCACGTTTGGAGCAAAAATATGAAGGCAGGATAACCGTGGGCAAGGTTTTAATCCGCTGGCCGCACCGAATCGAATTCAACGATTTGTTAATTCTTGATCCGTTGAATGATACGCTGTTCTACACTTCATCGGTCAGTTTTTCAGTCAACAGGCTCGATCTGGACAAAATCCTCCTTAATCTCGGCCGGGTTGTTGTCGAGAATCCCGTCATCCAATTTCGCCAGCTGCCTTCGGGGCAAATGAATTACGAATTGTTGTTTCAGGCTTTGAAATCAGGCGATACCACTGGTTCTTCAAAACCTTTTTCACTTGCTGCCAGCCAGTTTTTGCTGCACAAAGGGAAATTCCAGTACAGGAAATTCGGCAGTATAATTAAACCCGGACTGGTGAACTGGGATAATCTGCTTTTAAAGGATATTGAAATTGCAATTAAACATTTCGGGTTAGAAGGCCCCACGGTGAAGGCCGGAATTGACCTGCTTTCATTTACTGAACAGAGCGGTTTTGCACTGAATAAATTTTCAGCAGGGGTGGTTATTGATTCTGCGGGAATTCTCACAAATAACCTGGTGATACTCACCGGAAACAGCCGGATTGAATCAGCAAGGGCTTATGCTACAGGTATTTGGAAACAATCTGGAAAACAGGATAAACTGACCCTAGATGTTGTCCTGGGCAGGGATACTTATCTCAGCCCGGCCGACCTTACCCTTTTGTCTGGAATCAATACCGGATTGACTAACCCTCTTGAAATTTCCGGGGTTTTCACCGGCTCTCCCGATAATGCACGATTATGGAACGCCAGCCTGAACTGGCCAAACCTGGTTTCATTTGAGGGAGATCTCGTCTATAAATATCCCGGTAAATTGAATGAAGCCTTCTTTGATCTTAAAACAAGGTCATTGATTCTCAATGTGTCAAACCTGGTTAAAGATGTATTGTCGGGACAAATCCCGGGATTTGAATTGGCCGTTACGGATCTTTTGAAAAACCTGGATACGGTTGAATATAGTGGAGTTTTCACTGGAACCTTAGAGAATTTTATTACCACAGGTAGCTGGAATATTGCCAATGGTGAATTTTCCACCAACCTCCAGGTAAACAAGAATTGGCCGGTGAAGGGATATAATTTCAAGGGATCGGTTTCAGCCTCTGATTTGAATCCGGATCAATGGATCAACGGAACTTCCGGGGTTTCAGGAACTGAATTCAACCTGGATGTTGATGGCGTCTGGGATGGAAATAAAGAAGTTAAAGCACTGCTGGTTGGAGACATCAGCCAGTTTACCATGAATGGATATACCTTCCAGGATTTGAGTATCAACGGACGGGCAACGGGGAACAGGTTCGATGGAACATTGAATCTGAAGGATCCCAATGCGAATCTTGATCTTACAGGCAGCTTTGATTTTGGCCAGAAGAAACCGGTTCTGGATTTTAACCTGTTAATCAACAAAGCCGACCTGTACGCTTTGAATCTGGTTAAGAATGATACCATAGCGAATCTGAAAGTCGATATGCATGTGAGTTTTACGGGCGATGCAATTGACGATATGGACGGGGAGATTAAGGTAAAAAACTCAAGCTATACCAACAGCAGGGGAACATTTCCTGTAACCGAACTCACCCTTTCTTCCATTCCGGAGCTCGGCCGCCGGAAAATTATCCTCGCTTCAGAATATGTTGATGCCAGGGTGGTCGGCAATGTTCACATTGACGACCTCACTGCCCAGGTACAATCATTAATAGCCCGTTTTATTCCCGCACTGGCCAAAACCCAGCCGATCAGGCCCGATCACTTGAATGATTTCGCGTTCAATATCCAGGTAAAAAATTCCGCTTTGGTAAGCCAGGTTTTTCTTCCCGGATTTCAATGCAAGGATAATACCCGCGTTGGTGGGTTCTATAAGGCTGTTGATCAAACGATCTCAGTTGAAGGAATCTCCCCGCAATTTGTCACGGCCGGCGGTCAGTTTACCGGATGCGAAGTACACATCCTATCGAGGGGTGATTCCCTGATCATGTCAGGTAGCCTGGGTAAAATTCAGCTCGACCGGAATACGGTTTTTGAGAAAATTAAACTCAATGCCTCGCTGTCCGAGAACCAGATGAACGCCCTTTTAGACTGGAACAGCAATGGAACAACCGGAACCCGCGGAAGAATCGGTTGCACAGGATTAATGTCGCAAACTGAGGATGGCAAGCTCCGGGGCGATTTCAAATTCCCGGCATCAGAAATTGTTTTTAATGACAGTTTGTGGAGGATGGACCCTTTCCAGATTACAGCTGATCGTGAAAAAATCGAAATTGATCATTTTCTTATAAGTCATAATGCTGAAAATCTGGGTCTTAACGGAGCTGTATCTTTTAGCCCTGCGGATACTTTATTCATCGGTTTTAATAATGTTAATCTGGATAATCTGAGCCGGATAACCGGTTCCAAAGATTATAGGTTAGAAGGAAGGATTACCGGAGAAGCCCGGCTGTACGACATGAGGAATAAAGGGATGTTTCTCACGGAGGTCAGGATTGACAGTCTTTCGGTTAATGGCCAGCCCATGGGATTGACAACCCTGTCAAGCCGCAGCGCAGGAACCGGAGAACCGGTTTCAATGGACCTACTGATCCAGCGGGGTTCAATTAAAACGCTTCAATTAAATGGACAATATAATCCGGTAACCGGCAGTCTTGATTTTAATCTGGCGGTTGACAAGCTCAGGATGGAAATAGCTAATCCTTTCGTGAATGATGAACTTCAGGATGTTAAAGGATTGGCAACCGGTCAGGTTAAGATCAGGGGTACACGAAAAGCACCGTTGGTATCTGGAAATGTCATGATGCAAAAGGCTTCATTTATAGTAGATTACCTGAATACCAGGTTCTATTTTACACATAATGTGGTTATCACCCCGGATGCTTTCACCATAACCAATGTGGATGTGCAGGATGATGAAGGCAACCATGCCCATGTGTCAGGTGCCGTCAGACACAATAAATTCAATAAAATCCGCCTTGATTTCGATATGGATTTTAAGGATTTTATCCTGCTCAATGAGATAGAATCGCGAAATGAAGGTTATTGGGGGCGCGGTTATGCCACAGGGGTGGGTACGATTAAAGGACCGCTCCGCAGCCTGGTGATCGATGTATCCGCCAGGACCAGTCCGGAAACCAAGTTCTTTATTCCGATTTTCACCACTGGAGAAGCCAGGATGATGGACTTCGTTACCTATGTGGAGAAACCAAAGGAAGAGGCAGAGGGTGATCTGCTCGATTTCTCGGTTGGAAGTGTTAAAGGCTATGAAGTTAATCTATATGGATCCACCGTCAATATCGACTTGGAAGTCACTCCCGATGCTGAGGTTCAGCTGATTTTTGACTCAAAGGTGGGAGACGTTATTCATGCAAAGGGAAGCGGCAATTTGCGGATTTATATTCCACCAACTTCCGGTTTTACGCTGACGGGTGATTATACGATTGAACAGGGGGATTATCAATTTACCCTGCAAAATATGCCGGTTAAAAAATTGCAGATCGAGCCCGGTGCAACCCTTAAATGGACAGGAGATGTATCCAATGCTCAGCTGGATATCGATGCTGTTTACCGCACCAAAGCTTCACTCTCTGATTTGTTGCAGGATGAATCCAACCCGGATCTGGCTCAGCGTGTGCCGGTGGAGTGTCACCTGCTTATGAGCGGTTATCTCGAGACCCCGAACTTCGATTTCAATATAGTACTGCCACCCACCAGCAACGACATTGCCAGAACACAGTTGCAAAACCTGACCAAGGAGGAGCTGAACAAGCAGGTTATATCACTGCTGATCCTGAACCGTTTTACGCCTTTGCAGGGCACAGGCAGCGGGACTTCCAGGGGCTATGAAAATGCCGGCCTTTCAACTACAACCGAAGTTTTATCGAATCAGCTGAATTACTGGCTTTCTCAAATCAGTAAAGATTTCGATGTGGGTTTCAATTACCGCCCGGGCGATCAGCTTACCAGCGATGAGGTGGAAGTGGCTCTTTCAAAGCAATTCCTAAACAACCGTATGACCATTAATGTGAACGGAAATTACGATGTTCGTCCGACAACCACCAATACCAATCAACTGGTTGGTGATGTTGAGGTTGAATATAAGATAAAACAATCGGGGAAAGTCAGGGTGAAGGTTTTTACCCGCGCTAACGACCACCTGCTGTACGAGTATGCTCCTTATACACAAGGGGTTGGGCTGTTTTACCGTGAGGAGTTTAACACTTTCGGCGATCTTACCCGAAAATACCGTGAAAAATGGTTCCGGAAATAGGCGTTAACAACTCGTCTGAAAACCGGATATACTAAACAGTTCAGTTGGTACGTTTTTTCCATACTTTTATTAGGATAACTAATTACAAAAATCATGAGTTTGATATTAATGCTTCAAGCAGGTTTTCAGGCAAATGCGGCAAACACTGTCGCAAAATCTGTCAATACAAGTTTGTCAGTCTGGGATCTTACCTTAAAGGGAGGTTGGATAATGATTCCCATTTTCCTTCTTTCTATTCTGGCAGTCTATATTTTCGTTGAACGATATTTCGCTATCCGCAAGGCGAGTATAGAGGATCAGAGCTTCATGAACCGCGTACGGGAGTTTATTCATGACGGAAAGATTGAAGCGGCCATCCGGCTCTCCCAATCCACCAATACGCCGGTATCGCGAATGATTGAAGTGGGTATTTCCCGCATCGGCCGGCCGATGGCAGATGTAAATGCAGCCATTGAGAACGTTGGAAGGCTTGAAATATACAAGCTGGAAAGGGGGCTGGCTTCACTTGGCGCTGCCGCCGGTGCTGCCCCGATGCTTGGGTTCCTGGGGACTGTCCTGGGTATGATCAGGGCATTTTATGACATGTCAATGGCCGGAAGTACCATTGATATCGGGATTCTTTCAAACGGGATCTATACCGCTATGGTTACCACAGCAGCTGGTCTGCTGGTTGGGATACCCGCCTACTTTTTTTACAATATCCTGGTTTCAAAAATCGAAACAGTTGTTTTCGTTCTCGAAACACGTTCTTCGGAGTTTATGGATCTGCTGAATGAACCAGCAAAGTAGGTTTTAGAAAAAACAGAATAAATGGCAATAAAAACACGAAATAAGATTACTCCGGAGTTTAGTATGGCTTCGATGACGGATATTGTATTCCTGCTGCTGCTGTTCTTCATGATCAGCACCACGATGATCAGTCCGAATGCATTGAAGCTGCTGCTTCCGCGAAGTGATGGACAGGTTTCGGATAAACCAATTACAACGGTGTCGATATCCAAAGATCTGCAATTTATGCTGGAGAAGTCTCCGATTGAATTTGATAAGCTCGAAGGAGCCCTGAGAGTGAAGTTCGACGGAGTACCCGAGGAAGAGAGGGTCGTCAGCCTGCATACCGATCGGACTGTCCCGATTGAGGAGGTTGTGAGGGTAATGAACATCGCGAAAAATAATAAGTACAAGTTGATTTTAGCGACCGTAGCTAAATAAATAGATGGAAGAAGCGACTAAATATCGGGGATTGATCGCCACAGCGCTTTTCCATGGATCTATAATTGTCCTGCTCCTTGTGCTTCGGTTATACGGCAGTGCCAAATTACCGGATGCAGAAGGAATTATCATTAATTTTAGTACTGATGCAGCAGGGATGGGTAATCTGGAACCGGAACAGCAGGAATTCAAGCAGCCTGATCCACCGTCACGTGTGGTTGCACCTCCGATAAAAACCAGGCCTGTCAAGGAAAAAGTGAAGGAAACGGCCCCTAATTTATTAACTCAGGAAACAGAAGCCGCTCCCACATTAAAGAAGCAGGAAGAAAGAGAACTGCAGCGGCAGGCGGATTTAGAAAACCAGCGGATAGAAGCAGAACGGAAAAAGCAGGAGCAGCAGCAGTCGCAGGTAAATGCAATCAAAGGCAGGATGGGCAAATCCTTTGGCGGGAATTCAACCAATACCGGGAACCAGGGAGAGGGTAATTTCCAGACGACCGGCAATCAAGGCGATCCTACCGGCTCTGTGGATTCTAAAAATCAGGGCCCGGGCGGGGGAAAGGGCGCGGGAATTTCTTACAGCCTATATGGCAGGAATGTGGTTGGATCGCTGGCTAAACCTGAATATGCAGTTAACGATTACGGCGATGTAGTCGTCATGATTACGGTAAACAAAGATGGAGATGTGGTAGCCGCTGTTCCCGGTGCCAAAGGAACAACAACCACCGATTCAAGGTTATGGGATGCCGCCCGCAAAGTTGCCATGGCTGCCAAATTTAACAAAGTAACGGGCACTGATGCACCCGTGTATCAGAAGGGGTCGATAACGTACCACTTCAAGCTGCTATAATCAGGCAAATATCCACCTGAACACTCCCAGCATGGCTCCAATTACGGATCCAATCAGGCAGGTTAGAGGTTAGAGGTTAGCGGTTAACCACTAACCTTCTAACCTCTAACCACTAACCTTCTAACCACTAACCATCTAACCACTAACCATCTATTTAACTATTACCTGCTTGGTAATACTGCGTTCTCCGATACGTAAGTTAACCAAGTATGTACCAATTGGTTCATTGGTCAGATCGCAGGCTTTCCGGAAGCTTCCACCATTGGATGAAATGTTTTCGGAAACTACCATTCGGCCGCTGATATCCATAATGGTGAACTGCATTTTACCCGTGAGGCTGATCTGAACTTCAAACCGGCCATCCGTTGGATTCGGAAATACCTGAACGCCTTCAGCAACCAGGGATTCATCAATCTTACTGTTGGTGTAAACGGGTTGCCAGTTGGTAGTAAACATCCCTCGTCCATGAGTGGCAGCCAGAACGGTATTGTCGGATTTCCGGAATTTAAGCATATCGATCCGGACATTTGCCAGACCCTGATTATCAGGACTCCAGATGACATTCTGAGCCAGGATATTATCGGTGGTCCAGATACCTGTTTCAGTTGCCAGCATAACCTGCTTACCGGATTGGGGATGAAAAATTCCCCAGCGGATGGGCATATCAGGAAGATTGGCTTCAACATTTTTCCAATTGGCTCCACCGTTTACACTGAGCCAAACTGACGGAACGCCGTAATTTGAAAAGGTTACCAATAAAGTATCTTCGGATCCTGCAATATCGATGCAGGAGATGTTTGCGGTTGGGAATTCAACCGGGGTTATTTCAGTGAGGGTCCCGGTATGGGATGCATCGGCATATTTAAAGAGCTTCCCGGATTCC
>Ga0265292_1000917_pt1 | contig 31133 bp, 34 predicted proteins | sample Munlanlewell296A_FD_189080 | JGI IMG/M metagenome (GOLD analysis project Ga0265292, IMG submission 189080) | Leachate microbial communities from a municipal landfill in Southern Ontario, Canada - Leachate well 296A | ecosystem: Engineered > Solid waste > Landfill > Unclassified | place: Canada... | reverse complement strand
GCACAAATTCTTGCGTCGCGTTTTTTGACATAAATACATTTTAACTCAGATAAGAGCTACTTGCTACTTTTTTCTAACGTTTCATCTTCTTTTTTCTTAACATCCAATTCCCAATTCATATCTTTTAATTTACTTTCAGATAAATTGGGCACTATAATGGAACTGTACTTTTTCCCCACATTTTCTGATTCGTTTTCTTTTAATTCTTCTTTCCGCCAAATATAAAGCTTGTCTTTGGTGGCGTACTTGAAAGCGGATTCAAGTGTGTGAACGAAAGGGCGATTGTTTATTTTATAAAAAGCCAATGCTAATGCCAAAATAATTATTGGCGAAGAAACGAGCAATCCCAAAAAAATACCTAAAAAAATAACTGAAACTACCCCGATACTGGTGCCACCGGCAACATAAATAAATTGCTTCAGGGTGAGTGGCCCAAATATTTTGTCTTCTACATCTATAAATTGTGGTATTTGAAATCTCATATACGAAGTAACGAATGGATTAACGAATTGTTACGGATAAAAATTATGAAATTGGTTCTCTGTATGGGTCATCACTCATGTAATTGTGGATGGCTTTAGGCGGTTCTTCTGTTGGTAGGTTGGCTGGAACGGCTGGCTTTGCCACGCCATAGCCAAGGCTGTCCTTGGCGACGGCGGGCTGCATTGCTCTTGCCTGATTTAATATTATTTGTTCAAACGAGGTCCCTACATTGTTTTGTGGCGGAGTTTTTTGTGTAGTTTCTTCAGATGTTTCTTCTGGTCCGTTCATTATCTTGAAAATATTTTTAAAAATATTATTATCCAAATTTGTTTTTAATTTAGATAAATCACTTATATTTTTACTACTCAATTTTGAAATATTATTTATTGCATCAGAAAGAGTTTGAAGTGCATACATTGCATATAAAATTTCACTATCTGCGTCAATAGATTGTTCTTCAGATAAACCTGCTTCTTTTAAATAATTCTCAATAAGTTCTGTGGTTTCGTTAGACATCACAAAATCTTGTACTTCCGGAGAAAGTTTTTTGTAAGCCTCTTTTTTTTGTTCTCTTGTAAATGTCATAGTTATGGCGGGAATTCGACCATTCCTTTATTAGGATCATTTAGCCATACAACAGTTGGATGAGTGGCCGGTAATGCTGCTAAGATGGCGGTTCGAAGTGTGCTGATGTCGTTGTCGGTCATATCATCATTGGCCGCCATTCGTGACAGAGTCTTGGAATTATATGTTGGCAAAACCGCTGGATCCAAAGCAATCTTGATAGGTGGTGTTCCGCGACCGTCCACTTTCATATAACTGACTCTAGTTTTTATATCGGCTCTTTTTACAATAGATTGAATATCTGCAAGTCTGCCCGCCGCCAAAGCGTCCAAAAGAGGACGCATTCTTTCTCTTTTAACATTTTCTCTTTGTGTTATTGCAAACTTCCCGCTCTTATTTTTTGTTATCGTTTCTACTTGGCCGGCTTTTAACTGCGAAATAAACTCGCGACCTTCTGGGCTGGTCGGATCAAGATAATTCGAACTAATCATTTCAAGTTCTGAATCAGATAAATCTTTTGTTCTGGATCGCGCCGTTTCCACACGGGTAGCACTTGCAATTTCAGCAGGTGTCAGAGGTGCTCCTGTGGATCTTTTTGCCACGGCAGCCAAACCAGCCGTATCGCTAATTGCCTCAATTTCTTTAAATCTGGTTCCCTTTAGCGTTCCCTTTTCTGATTCTGAGAATTGGTCGCTCTTATTAAGAGCTTCAAGTTGTTTAACACTGATTGCGTTGGCAAAATTTTGACTCTTCAAAAGTTCTCTATTGCTTGCAACCAAGGTCTCTGTCTCTTTGTCTGAAAGTTTAGAAAGAGCCTTTTCCATTGCATCATAAGCTGGGCTGCCAATTGTTGCTCCAGCCCCGTCCATAATATCTTTTTTGGCCTGCGCGATCGCCAATTCACTGGCAGCTTTAGCTTCTCGTTCATGTACCCTCTTGTCGCTTTCTTCTTTTGTTTCCTTATACCCCTTATCTCCGCCCTTACCCAACAAATCCATATCATTTACAATTGTATTCATTCCTATGCTTGGAATATTTACATCATCTAGACCAAGCTTCTTGCCATATTTTGTTCTTCCTAAAGTGCCCTGAATCGCATCACCCACAACACTTGTTGGTATTGAAGCATTTCTTGCATCAAATGTTGCACTCCTTGCTTTTTCACTGGCATACAATGCCGCCCTTGCTCCAGTTCTTGCAAAGAAATTATTACTTTTTGTAGCGGTTTGAAGTCCAGCCCTTTCAGAAAGCCATTTTGCCGGTAGTCCAACAGACGTTCTTAACCCCCAAGCTGTGCCTCCCACAACGCCAGTACCAATACCCCCACTGATAGCTTTAAATGCCCCACCAGTCGCTCCACTTGTTGCCATTTGTTTGGAAATTACAAGCGCGGCGATGGAGAGTCCGGTAATCAAAACATAGAAAAGCAGTAAGTTCATGGATCCAGCGTCAGCTTTGGTGACAAGATCCGTCCAAACAGGATTACCCGGAATGGCCCCAACTAGAGTACTCCCAACTTTAAAAACTACCCAAGTTAAAGCAAAGAATAGTGGCGCAAAAAAGGATTGACTGATTAAAGAGTCTTTCCAGCTATCAAATTGTTTTTGTTGCCCTGGGATAATATAAGCAATTAAGGCAAGAGGCGAAAGAATCATCAGGAATATAAGAATAATAAAACGGGCCGCAAACATAATAGCCGAAATTAATAAAATAACAGCAGTAATCAGCATAAAAATAGAACTAACAATGCCGAGAGTTAGTATTCTAAGAGGTTCACCAGGAAAAGAATCTAATATGTTGGCACTATAAAATGTTTGCATACCCAACATCTTCATATAACCACCTGAAATACCACTAAAAGCAGCTTGATTAATTGTGCCACTTCCTGTTGTTAGACTAGTTTGATTAGATGTAACTATTGATTTATAAAAACCAACTGAAACTATATTTGAGGCGTCAATCACCACTTTTGAAAAGAAAAGACTAAAGTTTATAAGCAGGGCAACGATTATTATATTTTTTACAGTAGTGCCAAAATTGCCAAAATTTGTGTCAAACATTGCTTTAAAAGCAGCGAACAGAAGAACAAATATAAAACACATATTGGCTATGTCTCGCAGTGTGGCCCATGCCGCTGTGATACCCCCCCCAACTCCAGTGCCAGTGCCTATATTTTTGGCCATTTCAATAACGGTAAAGTTAACTATAATGTCAAAAAGTTTTCCAGAAAGTATAAGAAAAAGAGAAGATATAAGCATTAATAATTGACCCACTCCTTTAAATAAACTTTGAACTAATGGATCTAAAAAACCACCAAAAACTCCACGGTCCGATGAATTTCCCGCTATTTGGCAATATGTTGATAATGTAAGTCTACCTTCAACCAATGCCCCCGCTTCTCTTGTTATCCCGCCAGCAGCTAACTGTTCAGGTGAACATGCCCCATCTGTATTTTGGGCGTGTGTAACTCTCGGAACCAAAACTCCCATTAAGACAATAAGCAATATTCCAAATGTAAGAAATTTTTTAGCCATTTATTTTTTTCCTCTCATTTTTATGGTGTTTGACAGAATGGATCGATGTTCGGATCACAGGATGTTGATCCACTCGCTGGAGCTGAAGGAGAAACTAAAGTCCCACCGGTTGGCGATTGACTTGTGTCTGGCATTTCGGCGCCAACAAATGTTGTGTCTTGAGAGTTATCAAAATAATCTGTTGTTGTTTGGCCGGTGCTACTAGCGAGTTGGGTAGTCAAGATTTGATTATTGTTTCCCGGGTCTTGTTTACTTGCCCCCCCCAAACCTCCATCACCAAGGACTCTTGAAATCAATTGTGTCAAAAGAGAACCTATAATTTCATTGAACTCATCTGCTACAGCCAATTTTTCATTTCCCATCCCAAGCTGCTTGTTTAGTTGGTCTGAAATGACTGAACCGGGGGTGACCGTTTCTTCTTTCAAACATGGACCAGGTTCAGTTACTTGTTTAGAAGTTCCATCAAGTGCATAAACTGTTCTTACGGTTGGAACTCCTGGTTTAGTACATTTTTTCTTGCTCATAATCCCTTTACCCTGAAGAATGTCCTCTTTTTGTGTGCCTATTTTATTAGCAATTTGTCTGGACAAACTTCCCTCAGCTTGCAAGTATGCTCCAAGGGGATTATTTTGTTGCACTTGTGTTAATTCAAAAAATCCATCCCAGCCACCCCTTTCAAAATCACCCATAAAATCGTCAACATTATCAATTACGCCAGTTAGGGTACATCTCCATGCTCCCTCTTCATTTCTATTGTAGGTATTAACTAAAGCTAACTTTATTTTGGCCGACATATCTCCACAAAGAAAATTTAAATTTGGATTAGTAAATATAAATTGGCCAGCCACTTGATTTCCTATATTTCCAAAAAATGCAGCGGGGTCTGTCACATACGCCGGGCTTCCTTGAAAACCGCTATTTATCCACTTAACGGCGCCAGCAGACATACGATCTATAACCAAATTAACGATTGCCCAAGCCACACTATCCAATCCATAATCCTTTAAAAATTTACCCCAGTTTGGTACGAAATTTCCAGGGTCCCAAGTAATCCATTGTGCTCGTACGGGTGTCGCCATGATTGGAGAAAACATGAAAGTGAAAATCAAAACAAAAGTAATAATTTTTTTATATAAATTTTTCATTATTTTCTTATTAATTATATTCCATATAGTAAGTAGTAGCCACCACTACCTTGTTTATAAATGACCTTATTTTGCATTATAAAAGAAATTGTTGCTTGCAAGGCCTGTTTGTATTTTGTCCCCCCTTCTTGATAGATCTGCATCCCGGCCAATCCCCTGAGTGGGTCAGCCAGTACATTTTTTGCTTCTCTTAATGCCGTTATCATAGAGGTCATTCCATTTACCAAATCTAGGTGGGCTTTGGTAAATTTTTTTGGTACGGGCATTTTTATTAATTCATTCCTTATTTTTTCATATGTAATAATGATCGTGTCTAACTCGTCGAGTTTGGATTGGTCATTTGAATTTATGGCAACGCCTATTATTTCCAGCTCGTTTTTTACTGTCTGAGGTTTGTTATTTCTCAGCATATTTCCTAAATTTTCACCGTATTCTGTAATAGAAGTTATCCCGTTATCTGCTATCAGGTTTAGTTTAGAGGAGTCTATTTTTTGAAGATTTGTTCCTCCTACATAATTTATACTCTGATCAATCAATTTTTGGACAGACTCTCCTGTCAATACTCCGCTTTGTTTTAGAGCCAAATAATTTGACACCAAAGCCATTGATACGGTATCGGTTTTTGTCTGATTGTCAGTATCGTTTTTTTCTGTATTTGAGCTTATGTTCCCTACGTTCAGGCCACTCAGTTCATTTTGCCAATTTTGATTTTCTGGTATGGTCACTTTTTCTCCGGCTACCAAATCGTTGGCGAAGTTTATGGCAGTGCTACTTTTGTCTCTGCCAAAAGTAATAATAATTGCCACAACCAAAGCAGCTGTAATTATAAAAATGCTTAAAACCTTTTTGCTTGGCAAAATCATAGTTTAAGTATAGCAAAATTATTTAGCAAGTTTTTTTTCTATGTTGAAAACTCTATCTTCAAGAAATTTGAATTCATCACGGGTTATTTGGTTATGTCTGATCAAAGAAATTTCCGTTCTCATAAGTTGCAAATTCTCATTTACTTTATCAAACTTTTTGTCCACTGACTCAAATCTCTTATCTACTAATTCAAACTTTTTGTTTATCAAACCAAAGCTTTCCTGGTTTTCCTTTATATGACTATCAAATTTTTCATTTATTTCTTTGAATCCCCTATCCATTTTTTCATTTGCCATCATAACTCCTTCGGCTATTCCCTTAATATCACTCCTCACACCTTCAAGTACAATGGTATATTGATCTCTTTTGCCCATTTCTTCTGATTTTTTTGTAATTTTTTCTTTTTTCATACTCCTATTTTACATTAATTCTTTTATCAAGCAAATCCAGTCGTTCACCTTCAAATCTTCTGCCCGCGCCTTTTCTGAAACCCCGCATTTCTCAAAAATATCCCTCACTTTTAAAGTGTCAAGGGGAACCCTTGACATAGATTTTGTTGGTTTTGATAGGTTATTTAACAATAGTTTTCTTTTGTGGGCAAAACCCATTTTTAAAATTTCAAAAAATTTTTGTTCCATCTCCAAGGTCTGACCTTTGAGACCCAGCAATTTAAGGTCAGACCTTAAGAATCTTTTTTTACTTATATCTCTCACTGAAAGAATAGCCGAATCTACTTTTGGCTTAGGATTAAAGTTGCCCGCTTTTATAACACCTCCGTATTCTGGCGTGCCATAAACTTTTACCGAAATACTCAAAATACTTTCTTTCTTGTCTCTGGCTATAATTCTCTCCGCCACTTCTTTTTGCACCACAAAAGTAATAGATTTTGGCTGATTTTCCGACTCTAAAGCCTTTTTAAATAATGCCCCAGTTATGTAATATGGGATGTTTCCCACCAGTTTAAAATTGTCAAAGGTCGCCTTCCCAAGGGGAACCCTTAAAGAATTTTGCCCCAAAGGGTTCCCCTTAATGCCTTTTGATAATTTTAAAACATCTCCAGAAATAATTTCCAATTTCCTTTCTTTTATTTCTTTCTCAAACTTTTCTTGCAGAAATTCAGCCATTCTCTCGTCTTTTTCTATTGCGATAACTTTCCCCGCTCTTTCCAAAAGTAATTCAGTGAGTGTGCCCTCCCCCGGTCCCACTTCTACTACCACATCTTCTTTCCCAATTTGCGCAAAATCAGCAATTTTTTTTAAAATGCCCTTATCTTTCAAAAAATTTTGTCCCAATGATTTTTTTGCCCGCATGTTCTATAATGAAATAACAATTTATTAATTAAATCAAATTTATGTTGGCCACTTTTAAAAATTATCTTGAAAAAATTAATATTACTCCGATAAATTGGTTGGTGGGCGTTTCTGGGGTTTTGATGATAAGATTTTTTCTCGAATCACTTTCCAGTCAAACTTCAGGTGGTTTTTTTGCTTCTGACGCTTCAACTCTCTTACATTATTATTTGTTTTTCATCGCTTCTTTTTTAGTTCTTTTAATTATCTTTCAAAAACTTATTCCGAGCTGGAAAAGTGTCGCTCCGCAATTTATTGTGATGTCATCCATAATTATTTTTATTGCACCAATTGTTGATTGGGTTATTGGTAGAGGACAAAAAATAACGATGACTTATCTTTTTGAATCTCCCAAAGAGATGCTTCATTCTTTACTCACTTTTTTTGGGCCTAATTTTTATACTGGCATTACAATTGGAATGAGAATTGAAATTGCGCTAGCTATTTTGGGTTTTGGTTTTTTTGTTTATTTTGTTAAAAAAAGCTTAAAACAGGCTATTTTTTCTGCTCTTGCTGTTTATTTAGTGGCTTTTGTTTTTGTATCTTTGCCTGGAGTTTTGAATTTGGTCTTTGGTCATAGTGTCAATGGAAATTATTTTAATCAGCCAATGTTTTTTATCCAAAATTCAATAGAAAATTCAGCAACAATATTAAACAATCTCCACAGCTCTTTACAGTATTCTTCCGTTAGTCGCTTATTTGAAATTGCATTTAATTTTTTGATGGGAAAAATTTTATTTTTAATGGTAATTAGTGGCGCTTTTATTTGGTTTCGTTTAAATTTTAAAGAGAAGCTTGAAGCTACCATTAAAAATTCTCGACCAGAAAGAGTGGTGCATTATTTACTTATGATTTTTTTGGGTCTTTTTGCTGCTTATAAAATTTTCCCTAATGCTAGTTTTAATTGGAACGATTGGCTCTCTGTCTTTCTTCTTTGTCTTTCTTTTTATTTTTCTTGGATGTTTGCAGTTTGTACCAATGATATTGTCGATGAAGAAATCGATGCCATTTCTGACCCTTCTCGTCCTTTAATTGCCAATTCTTTAAGTAAAGAAGATATGAAACAGGCCTCGTATATTTTCCTGGTGGCCACACTTATTTCTGGATTTTTGGCAGGCTACACCGCTTTTTTCTTTGTCCTTACGTTTTCTGCTCTTTATTATGTTTATAGTATGCCTCCAACAAGATTTAAAATTATTCCTTTTTTCTCTTCTTTTATTATAGCCCTCTGTTGTTTAACTGCCGTTTTGGCTGGTTTTTTCCTTCTTTCTCCTCTCAAACAAGTATCAATTTTCCCCGCCAAATTGGCTTTGGCAGTAACGGTTATATTTTTCTTTATTTCTCATATTCGCGACATGAAGGATATTCTAGGAGACAAAGCTGCTAGTATAAAAACAGTACCAATAATATTTGGTGATATTTGGGGACCGAGAATAGTGGCAATTTTTGCAATGTTGGCTTTCCTACTCATTCCTTTTTTCTCTGGTAAATATATTTTGTTTTTATCTGCTGTTCCAGCTGCACTCTTCTCTTGGTATTACATAAACAAAAAACCATACTCCGAAAAACCAATATTTAAAATTTATCTCACTTTTGTGCTGGTCAGCATTTTGCTTTTGCTAGTTTAATCGTAGACATCTTTTCGGTGGCCGGCTGAAACAAAAAAAGCTAAATCGTCTTCGGTGAGAGAAAATAACACTCTGTATTGACGGGTTATTCTAAATGAAAATGTATTGTCATAACCCCTTAGTTTTTTAATATGTAGGCGTGGATCTTTCCAATTTTCAGAAAAAATCTTTTCTTGTTTTTGGAATATTCTTTTCACTCGTGCGGGAAGAAAATTTATTTTCTTTTTAAACTCATTTGCATAAGATATTTTCATCTGGCTCTAAAAAATCTGCCATTTTTAATATCATCAAGACCTCTTTTAAAAGAAGTAACGCTTTCTTCTGTATAATCATCCAGACTTTCTTCTTCAAAAATCATACCAAATGTTATTTTCCCATCAACAAAAGATCTGGTGGCAGATTTATAGAGATCACTCAATGTGATGCCTTCCTTTTTAGCCTTTATTTGAGCTGCTTTTTTAAGTTTATCGTCTATTTTAAACATTATTTGAGTAGTCATAATATAAGTATATACTTTGTTATGACGTTGTCAATACTCTAAAACTCAATGTGTAAAAGAGGTTTGTGTTTGGAGGCCTAAATAAACCAAGAAATAATCCAAATGCCGATAATTACAGCAAAAATTACCCACCCGGAAACTGATGAGCCGCTAATTTTATGGCCCTCCCTGCTTAGACAGGTGAGTGTAATTATAGATGATGCAAACATAATTATTCCGATTGATGAAATAGATTTGCCAAGAACTTCCCCTTTCATAACGTCCCAAATAGATAGTATTCCAAGAAAAGCTAGAATTATTGCAGATAAAATAAGAATCCCAATTACGAAGTGTCTTATCACGCTGAAGGATAAAACCATCAAGTCTTGGCCTGGTTCCGTTAAAATATTTTCACTTTGTGGCTCAAAGTCTGTTTTTGGTTTGGATCCAATAAAATGCGTTGCGCCTATAACTATTAGTGAAACTGTCGCCAAGAGTCCGATTGTCATAAAGGATTTAGATATCACGTCATCAGATACAAAATCCCAAACTCCCAATATTGATATGGTTGTCAGGATCAGTACACATAAGATAAACAAAAAAGAAACGATATCTTTAATTTTTTTCATTGTTAAATTTATATTAATACTTAGTAATTTTGCTAGTTAATAAATTCCTGTGGATATTCTGTTTCCGTATGGCAAGTTATTTTATTATCAAAATAACTCAAATACATTTTTTTAAATCCATAGTATCTTTGCCCCATATTGTGTCTATAATAGTAAAAATATTTACCGTCTTCAAAACCGCTAATAGACGAGCATTCAGTATATTTATTTGGTTCCAAAAGCAATCGGATTGTTTTTGAGGCAGGTTTAATTTTATCTGGGTATATAATTCCAATTGATTCGAAAATCATCGGAGAAATATAACCTCCAAATTCGTCAGACTTTGCATAAAACAGACTTTTATTATCTTTATAATAATTTTCGCCGATTTTTTCAAATGAAATTCTGTCTGCCTCTGTTTTCTTTGTAATAACTTCGCCACTACTGAAAAATGGGCCTTTTTCAAAGATGTAAACACTATTTTTGGTTAAAAGAAAATTATCAATAAAATATATATCGTTAATATCGCATAAATCACTAGACAGCTCTTGAGATAGCACAGCATCTTCTCTTTTGAGTTTATAAAAGCAACTCCCATCTCCTTTTTTGTAAACCAACATTCTTGGATTGTCTTTTATGAAACCTATATTTTCTATTTGGGTTAATTTTTCCTGCTCCACCTTCTCTATTTTTTTAGCCCTAAAAACAAGAAATATGGTTGAACCAATAACCAAAAAGAAAACAATCAGTACTGCCACAACCACTAATATTTTTTTTGAATCAGTCATTTTGATTTGTAAAATTTAAGGATTAACAAGGGTATATTACCAATCATAATAGGTAGTGCTGCACAGGCTAATAGTAAATCCTTATTAGAATTAGATATAAATATAAAAATTAAACTGCTAATTAATAGTAAGATAGATATTCGCCAATTCATTCTGATACAGAATTCAATATTGAAAATCAAATTAATCAAATCTTTGATTCTAAGATTTAGAAGAATGGTAAAAATAACCGAAAGCACAAAAAATACGGCAAACATTAATACCATTAATATTAGTGGGCCTAATATTGTGTCTATCGCGCCAAAACCTGTACCAAAACGGTGAGGGCTAAATGTCTTTATTAGATATACAATGAATATTATGCTTACAATAACAACAAGACCTATGTAAATATTTGACAATAACTTCACTTTTATTATTTCTTTTTCTTCGTTTGTTGCTTTTGTTTGTAAAGCTAAATTACTTTCGTAATTTGTGTCGGCCGTTTTTAATTTTTTAAGAGCGATCAGATTAGTTGTAAATAATATAGTTGCGATAAATGATCCAAGGAAAAATAATCCAAATGGTTCAACACTATTGAGCATAAAAATACTGAATATTAAAGTGACCCAAGAAATAAAAATTAACCAAAGTAGGGACTTATAAGCCCAAATTATTTTTTTGTTCATAAAAATAGATAACAGTGTTCCGAATGCTCCGGTAATCAAAAAAATAAGCGCTAAAAAAATATTATCGTTTTGCAAAATCATATTTCCCGCGGTGAAAAGTAGAAAAACAAATATTGAGAGACAAAAGTAAGAGTAAAGTGATAAAAATTTTTGATTGTTTTTCATAATTAGTTAAAATTATAACATTTTATTTTAAACAAAGATTAAAACTGTTTAAAACTCAATGTGTAAAAGGGGTTTGTGTTTGGGAGTGTAATCTAAAAATTCGTGCTCTAAATATTCATCAGGGATTTCCAAAATAAATTCGGAGGGAATGTTAATTCCACGGCTGCCAAAAATGGTGCGTGTTTGAGCGTAAGTAAGAAAAAGTTTTTTCTTGGCGCGGGTGATGGCTACATAAAAAAGTCGGCGCTCTTCTTCGGCATCTTCTTCGCTCACATTTTCATCGTCTTTGTTGTGAGGGAAAAGCCCTTCTTCCAGGCCGGTAACAAAAACATAAGCAAATTCAAGGCCTTTGCTGGCGTGTACTGTCATTAGTCGCACTCCGTCCTTCTTCTCTTTATCGCTGTCTTGGTCTGATACCAGAGAAGTATCTTCTAGCAGTTTTTCTATCCCCTCTTCCCAATTATTACCCTGCCCATTATCTAAAAACATTTTATCGTAGCGCGAAGCGAGTACCGCCAACTCTTTTATATTTTCAATTCTCTCTGTTCCTTCTTCTGATTTTTCTAGATTTGCGTTGAGGTCAACTTCCTCGGCAATATATAAAATGGTTTTTGATGGCGGGTTTTGAATTGCGAAATTTTTAATTTTTCGCAGGAGTTCTCTAAAATTATTCATTTTTATTTTCATTCCCACTGGCAATGATTCTTCTTTTCCTTCTACGATTTTTAATAAAGTAGTTTTGCCGATACCGCGTGGTGGGACATTTATAATTCTTTTCAAATCAGAAACACTGTCTGGGTTCAAACAAAATCGGAGGAATGCTAAAATATCTTTGATTTCTTTTCTTTCAAAAAATCTAGTACCAAGCACTTGGTAAGGAACATTTTTGGTCAAAAATTCTTCTTCTAAAACGCGTGACTGAAAATTAGCCCTATAAAGAACAGCAATTTCGGAAAGACTAACCCCATTTTTTTGTAGTTCTTTCACCTTCTCAACCACAAATTGAGCTTCATGATTTTCGGTCAAGGCTTCAAAAGTTCCCACTTTTTCACCAACAGCATTTCTGGTGACCAAAATTTTTTCTCTTCTAAATTTATTTTTTTCTATAATTTTATTTGCCACTGCCAAAATAGTTTGAGTAGAACGATAGTTTTCTTCCAAAACCACCAGCTTGGCGCCCTTGTAATCTTTTTCAAAATTTAAAATATTTTTAATGTTAGCTCCTCTCCAGCTATAAATATTTTGGTCTCCATCGCCTACAACACAAATGTTTTGGTGCTCACGGGCAATCGCCTCGGCAATTTGGTACTGCACTTTGTTGGTGTCTTGGTATTCGTCGATGTGAATGTATTTCCATTTTTCAGAATAAAATTTTCTAATTTCCTCTCTTTGCAAAAGTTTGGCGGCGATCAAAAGAAGGTCGTCAAAGTCTAGAGCATTTTCTTTTTTCAAATTTAATTCATAATCCTGCCAAACTTTGGCCACGATTCCACCAAAATACTCACTACCGGCATTGGCAAAATAGTCTTCTGCAGTAACAAAATTTCCTTTTTCGCGAGAAATAATAGAAAGGATTTTGCCTGGTTCAAATTGCTTTGGGTCGTAGTCGTTTTTTACCAGCGCCGCCTTAACAATTCTTTTTGAATCTTCCCGATCATAAATACTAAAAAATTTTTTAACCCCAGCGTCTCTGAAATTTTCTTTAATTATAAAAGCGCCCAAACCGTGAAAAGTGGCGACAAAAGGATTGCCATTTATTGAAACTGGCCTATTAAGCTCTAAGCTCTCAGCTAAAAGCTTCTCTATCCTTTCTCCCATCTCTTTGGCCGCCTTGTTGGTAAAGGTGACGGCCAAAATATTTTCAGGTGCAACTCCTTTTTGAATTAAGTTTAAAATTCGGTAAGTGATTGTCTTAGTCTTCCCTGCTCCCGCTCCCGCAAGTACGAGCAAAGGTCCCTCGGTTGTCTCAACCGCGTTTCTTTGAGCCTCATTTAATTCAAAAAATTTATTTTTTTCGTCCACCCATCTATCTTATCAGAAAATTTATAATCCACATCTTTATAAAAAACAAGTTGCTAAAAGGGGTCAGTTTGTTAAAATTATTGACGTGTTCGAAGGATACTGAGTTTCTGAAGAAGGCTTATTTTTAGCCATTTTTTAAAGAAAATTCTGAATTATCATTAACTCTAGGCTTATTTTAACCACACCTAATGACCCCGATTCAAAAAAGCGTTATTTTTTAAGCAAAATCGGGCGAAATATTGATTTTAAATCTTTTCTTAATCCTAGAAAGTTGTTTTTGGTTTTGATCATTATGCTCTTGCCAATATCAGCATCAGCTGGTCTAGTGGGTATTTTAAATAATATATTTTTTGGTGGTTCCGATGAAAAAAATTTACTTTCAAATAAAAATATTCAAAATATGGCTTTGTTGGTTGCGGTGACAACTCCATTGAGTCAAACTTCAAGTACTCCAACAGTTGAAGGGAATGCTTTAGTTTCAAATGCCGGCCCTGCCGGTTCTTCGGAACTTTTTGCCAAACCAACCAGTGATCAAATAAGTATCTATGTCGTTCGTGAAGGCGATACTCTTTCTCAGATAGCCGAAATGTTCAATGTAACAGTTAACACCATAAAATGGAGCAATAATTTGTCATCAAACACTCTTAAAGTCGGCGAAACTCTTGTCATCTTGCCTATTTCCGGCGTTAAACATACTGTTGTAAAAGGAGATACGATTTCTTCTATCGCTAAAAAATACAAAGGCGATGAAGGAGAAATAATAGCTTACAACAACCTTCAAAAAGAAGAATCTCTAATAGCAGGCTCAATTGTTATTGTGCCGGACGGGGAAGTTTTAGCTCCTTCTTCTGTTGTTCGATCAACCGGATCTTCCGGAGTTAAAGAATATGTAGGGTTTTATATGAGACCTCTTGTTGGTGGCAGAAAGACTCAAGGCATTCATGGTAATAACGGTGTTGATTTAGCAGCTCCGACTGGTACTCCAATATTAGCATCGGCAGACGGAGAAGTAATCATAAGCAGAACGGGCGGTTGGAATGGTGGTTATGGTAATTATATTGTTATAAAACATAAAAACGGCACCCAGACTCTATATTCCCATAATAGCAAAAATATTGTTTCGGTTGGGGATACCGTCCAACAAGGAGATGTCATTGGTTTTGTGGGGACTACCGGAAAAGTTACAGGTTCTCATCTCCACTTTGAAATTCGTGGCGCCAAAAATCCTTTTTAGTGCTATACTTCTGGTGTTAGAAATAATTTATAATTTTTGGCTCAAAAACACAGAATCAATAATTTTATTAGGGCAGAAAATATACGCCTGATAGGACCTGAAGGAGAAAATTTTGGTGTAACTGCGACTAGGGATGCTATAAGAAAAGCTGAAGGATTTGGGCTTGATTTGGTAGAAATATCACCAAATGCGGTTCCGCCCATTGCCAAAATTGTAGATTACGGAAAGTTTTTGTATGCTGAAAACAAAAAGCAAAAGATCATAAAATCTAAAACCCGTACCGTAGAAGTTAAGAGTATTCAAATAAAAGTAGGTACAGGTGATCATGATTTAAACCTCAAAGCCAAAAAAGCTTCAGAATGGCTAAAAGAAGGACACAGAGTAAAAATAGATTTATTTCTACCCGGACGGACTAAGTATATGAATGAAAGCTTTTTAAAAGAAAGAATGGAAAGGGTTTTTAAATTAATTCCTGAAGAGTTTAAAATAGCCGAAGAGCCAAAGAAAAGTCCAAAAGGAATGACGGCAATGATAGAAAAAGCCAAATAGTTTGACAGAAGAATAAATTTATGCAGAATATATGAGTCTATGAAAACAAACAAATCTTATTCAAAACGCATTAAAGTTACCAAGAATGGAAAATTGATGACTAGGAAAACTGGTCAGAACCATTTTAATGCCAAAAACCGAACCAATACAACGCTTAAAAAGCGTCGTCCAGTGGCAATTCAAATGACTAATAAAAATAGAGGCAGATATTTAAATAATCAATAATTTATGTCACGAGTAAAAAAGGGTGTTAACGCTCTAAAAACAAGAAGGAACGTTTTAAAACAAGTTAAGGGTTATCGTTTTGGTCGTTCCAAAAAAGAAAAGCAGGCCTATGAAGCTATCGCTCATGCTGGCACTTATGCTTTTGCCCATCGTCGAGATAAAAAGGGTGATTTTCGCCGATTGTGGAATGTTCGCTTAAATTCAATTTTGCACGATAAAGGCCTTTCATACAGCAAATTTATTGGTTCTCTTAAAAAATCAAACATAAGCCTAAATCGCAAAATGCTTTCTGAAATCGCCGCTTCTAAACCCGAAACTTTTGCTCGTTTAGTTTCTAAAATTTCTTAGTTTTTATTTTAAATTTTGCCAATTGGCAAAATTACACTTGTCCACAGCTCTGTAGTCAAGGTATTGCCAAAAAAGCTTTTAAATATATACTTGTAAATGGAGGAAATAAGGAGGAGGCCCGCCCGCCTCGCATACGCGAGAGCGTTGCGGGCGGGTCGAGAAAATTATAAAAATTTTAATTTTTAAAAAATGAATAAAGCAGATTTAGCAAATGCTGTCCATGAAAAACTTGGAGGCACCAAAGTTCAAGCCGAAGAAGTGGTTGAAATCATCATTGATGGAATCGTTCGTACTCTTAAGAGTGGTGGCGAAGTTTCAATTGCCGGGCTTGGTATATTTTCAACAAAAGCTCGCGCTGCCAGAGTAGCCAGAAACCCTCGTACTGGAGCTTCAGTAAATGTTCCAGCTATGAAAGTTCCTAAATTCCGAGCCGCTAAGGCTTTGAAGGATGCCGTCAAATAATACCGAAGGTATTATTTGAAATAAAACAGGGCATATTCTTGTTCCTACTTATCAAAAACCACCCTCGGGTGGTTTTTGATTTATACCGCATGCCATCGGCAGGAATCGGACCTGCATCTAGACGTTAGGAGTGTCTTGTTCTATCCATTGAACTACGACAGCAAATTTAAAGTGCGGGATAGGCGAATCGAACGCCTGCCAGAAGATTGGAAATCTTCTGTTCTGCCACTAAACTAATCCCGCCTTTGCTAAAGCTTCGGCGAGGCAAGCCCGTTTTACTTAGCTTTGATATTTTAACACAAAATCTTATTTATCCAAGTTTAATTTCCTTTAGAAATTTCTACCACTTTATCAAAATTATCTGCTTTTGATATTTTGTTTTTTTGGATTTTGTTGCATTTTTGGCATTTGTGAATCAAAGACCACTCTCCCCCGCTTTCTTCGGCGGAGATGGGCTTCATAAGGTCACTGCAGGTTCCTTCTCTGTCGCCCGGGAAAATATCTACATGTTTAGAATACAGACATTTGGGGCAATGATTAGTAAAACCATCCCCTATTACCTCAGTGCCACATTTTTCACAAATAAAATCCTCTATTTTCCTTTTAAATTTTGAAGACATCTCTAGTCGGAGTGCCGAGAATCGAACTCGGACCTAATGCTCCCAAAGCATTTATACTACCACTATACTACACTCCGGTTTTGCTTCCCTTCTCACCCCCTCTTAAAATAAGAGGGGGAAAGGGGGAGTTAGTCATTATCCTATCACAAAATTATATTTTCCATAAATCTGACTTTAGCCACCCGCCTCTCTTGATCTAAAAACACGCAAGCCAAATCAAATTGCCATGGCGGTTCGGAAGCTCTATATTTCTCCAATAAATAGGTTTGGACGGCTCTTTGAAGTCTTTTGAGCTTCCAAGGATGCATATTATCTTCGGGCCGATAATTATTTATCTCCTGCTCAAACCTTCCCCTATAACTTTTACGGCTAACAGTCTTTACTTCAATAAAGTGAAGGACTTTGTCTTTTTCCATTATTATATCTATTTCTCCCCACTTTCTTCTGTAATTTTGGCAAATCAAATCGTAGCCTTTTTTTGTAAGGAAATTTGTAGCAATACTCTCCCCTATTTCTCCTGTTTCGTTGTGTTTGGCCATAAAAACTTGAAAAGTCTTTGACTTTTCAAAAACCCTTATTTATAGTCATTTTATATTTTTTGTCCGTCAGCTAACGGATTGACTTATACACAGTGTCCCCTTAGTTATCCCCAGTTTTGTTGAAAACAAAGGCCAACTACACCACAAAGACATTTTAACATTTTTAAGACAATTATAAAGATAAAACAAAATAGCTTCTTTCGCTCGATACAGAAATTTTTTGCTAAAAATTTCTTTGTCCTCACCTTTTCACAGGTTCCGGAATCTCGCTCAAGAACTATTTTGTTTTATAAAATAATCGAATGAAAGAAGCTATTTCTGTTTTGTAAAAATTTTTTTCTGTGCTAAATTATTATTGTTGCGATCATGGTTTAGTGGTAGAACACGTCCTTGCCAAGGATGAGACGGGAGTTCGATTCTCCCTGGTCGCACAGAGCTTCTCTTCTTTTTGTGTTATTATTCTCCTATGCTCCCGTGGTGAAATGGATATCATGTGTGCCTTCGAAGCATTTGTTGGGGGTTCGAATCCCTCCGGGAGCACCACAAAATGTCTCACAAAGCCAAAATAGAAAAATTTAAAATTCCTGAAGAAGTTTCCCATGTAACCAAGGCGCTCAAAGATGCCGGTTTTGAGGCGTATTTGGTTGGTGGTTGTGTCAGAGATCTTTTTATGGGTAGAGTACCTAAAGATTGGGATATTACCACTAATGCTATTCCTGAACAAATAATTCCTTTATTTCCCAAAACTTTTTACGAAAATGATTTTGGCACTGTAGGAGTGGTAAATGAGTGGACAGATGATGCTGAAAGTCCTGAGGATGAAGCCGAACGGGAAACTTTTAAAATTATAGAAATTACCCCATACCGTATTGAAAGCTCATATTCTGACCATAGAAGGCCTGATAGTGTCCAATTCAGTAAAAACATATTAGACGACCTAAAAAGACGAGATTTCACAATAAACGCGATTGCCTATGATGTCGAAACTGGCGATATGGTTGACCCATTTGCTGGGGTGGCTGATTTGGCGAGGGGTGTCATAAAAACTGTGGGAGAACCTAAAGAAAGGTTTTTTGAAGATGGCCTTAGAATATTGAGAGCTGTCCGGTTTCATGTGCAACTCGGCTTCCCTCTTGATTCTGAAACAGAAAAATCTATATTGGAAAATAGGGATATTTTGGGAGAAGTCTCTAAAGAAAGGATAAAAGATGAATTTGTAAAGATAATTATGTCGCCAAATCCTTCCGGTGGCTTATTTTTGTTGAGAAAGTTGGGCCTTTTACATTACATTGTGCCAGAACTTGAAGAATCGTTTGATGTGGAACAAAACCAAGCCCATTCCTATGATGTTTGGAATCATCTCCTTAAAACGGTTCAACACTCAGCGGACAAGAACTATCCGTTACATGTGAGACTTTCAGCTCTGTTGCACGATATAGCAAAGCCTAGAACTAGAAGGTGGGCCTTAGGTACTGACAAAGGAAGTGCTGAAAGTACCGACACAGGTAGCAATAAGAGCCAATGGACATTTTACGGCCACGAGGTTGTGGGTTCACATGTAACCAAGAAGATATTAGAGGATTTAAAGTTCTCACGTGAAACAATTGAGAAGGTAACAAATTTGGTTCGCTGGCATATGTTCTTTTCAGATACTGAGCAAATTACTCATTCTGCTGTAAGGCGCTTAATTGCCAATGTTGGTAAGGAAAATGTCTGGGATTTGATAGATATGCGCATGTGTGATCGTATAGGGACAGGCAGACCAAAAGAAAGCCCATACAGATTAAGAAAGTTTAAATCTATGATTGAAGAGGTAATGAGAGACCCGGTTTCGGTGGGGATGCTTAAAATTGACGGAAAGGGGATTATGGAACTTCTTGGTATTTCTCCCGGTCCTAAAATTGGTCAAATTCTAAATGCCCTGCTGGAAGAAGTTCTGGACGACCCAAACCTAAACAACGAAGAGTATTTAAATAAAAAGACAATAGAATTATCAAAAATGTCCGATAAAGAATTAAAGAAATTGGGAGAGGGTGGTAAGGAAAAAAGGTGCAAAGAAGAGGAGAAAAAAATAAAAGAGATAAGAAGAAAACACTTTGTTCAGTAAGAATGGGGGAGTTATCCACTTTTTGTCCTTTACATTGTTTTTAAAAGACATAAAATCTATATCAGACAGCTAATATTTTTTAATCGAACACAATCATTAGCAATTAGTTCTTTTTCCCCGATGGCCATCGGGAGAAAGAAAGTTTGGTTGAACATAAGAATAGGTTATATATATTCTCACTGTTTTATTTATAAAATGGAATATCATACGATTTCTTATGAAAGCGCTTTTTGACGAAACTTATCTTTCAAATGCTCTTTTGTCCGCTTACAAGCCGCCTTGTCTTGCGAAAATCCTCCACCGCATCTTGGCGGCTTTGTTATGCTAATTTGTTGTTTCCAACAAAATAGGGCAGTGATCAGAACCTAAGACTTCGGGGAGTATTTTTGAATTTTTAATATTTGGCAAGAACTCTTTGTTTACAAAGAAATAGTCAATACGCCAGCCTACATTTCTTTCTCTAGCATTGGCCCAATGACTCCACCAAGTGTAGTTGCCATTTCCTTTTGTAAAATGACGAAATGTATCAACAAATCCGGCTTTTACTATGTTGTCTATTCCTTCACGCTCTTCCTTTGTAAACCCATGCTCGCCTTCATTTTGTTTTGGATTGGCTAAATCATCCGCAGTATGAGCCACATTTAAATCTCCGCAAAAAATAACATTTTTTTCTTTTTTTAATAAACTCACATATTCCAAAAAGGCTTTGTCCCATTTTTGGTGGCGAAGGGGGAGTCGGCTCAAATCCTGCTTGGAGTTTGGAGTATAAACATTGACCACAAAAAAATCCTTAAACTCAACTGTTAAAACTCGGCCTTCTTTATTTAAATCACCATATTCATCTTTGCCTAATTTATATTTTTTAATTATTTCTTCTGAAAATCCAGCCTGAACGCAGAGAGGTTTTATTTTTGTAAAAATAGCCGTACCACTATATCCGGCCTTTTCGGCCGGGTTCCATATTTCTTCATATTCTTTTAAGTCTATTTCGTTTTGCTCTTTTTTTGATTTTATTTCCTGCAAACAAACAATATCTGGTTTGTATTTTTCAATAAACGACAAAAACAGTCCTTTCTTATGAACCGCCCTAAGCCCATTTACGTTCCAGGATATGATTTTCATGTTCTTTTATTATGAAATTTTTTGTGGATGTCGCGGAGGTGTTTGTCGGTGACATGGGTGTAGATTTGGGTGGTGCCGATGTTGGCGTGGCCCAGGAGAGCTTGGACGGAACGTAAGTCTGCGCCGTTTGAAAGCAAGTCGGTAGCGAAAAGGTGGCGCATAGTGTGTGGGGTCACTCTTTTAGATATGCCAGCTTTAAGGGTGCATTGCTTCACAATTCTCTCAATAGATCGACGAGTGAGACCTAGGGTTTTACCTTTCTTGGTTTGAGTTTTGCTGTTTTGGGAAAGTTGAACAAACAAGCTATCGTCCATATCTTTTCTTTTGGCCAAATAATCTTTCAAAATTTTTTTAGCGTAGTCGGATATAAAAACCACTCTCACCTTACTCCCTTTTCCCACAATAGATAATTCATCAGTAGAAAGGTCAATATCGCGAGTCAGGGAACAGAGTTCGGAAACACGCAAACCGGTGGAAAATAGCAGTTCCAAAATAGCTTTGTCGCGCAGATCACCAACCTCATTTCCTTTGGGGGCATCGAGTAAGCGTTGTAATTCGGCATTGGTAATCAAATCAAGTGATCTTTCTGGTACTTTGGCCAACTCTATTCTTTCCGATGATAAACTTTTAACTTCTTGTCGGGCTAAATATTTTAAAAAAGCGCGGATGGCGATTAAGTAATAGTTTTGAGTCTTTTTTGACATAGTCTCTCCACTTTTTCTATTATTTCCTGTTACTTGTCTGTTGAGCCATAGTCTAAATTCTCGTACCATGTTGTCATTGATGTCGCTTGGTTTTTTAGCTTTGGTTTGTTCTAGAAAGACTGAAAGGTAATGATCGTAATTTTCCCTAGTTTTAAGTGCCCGGCCTCTTTCAATTTCTACATAGTCCAAAAATTGCTTTTTTAATTGTTCTAAATCTTGTGCCATAAATATCCTCACTATTATATCATTTTTAACGTCGCACAATATGACCCCACCCCACTTACCTTCGGTAAGTTGCCCCTCACCTTGCCAAGGTGAGGGGAGAAATAAAAAAAGGAAACAAAAACAAAAGAGGGAATGATATAATTTAAAGATGAATTAGGTGAGCAAATTAGACCCCCAAGATCAAAAAAGATATTGAAAAATATATATGAACTGAGAGTGTTATCTGATTTGTCTGTAAGAATTTTCTATTCTTTTCAGAAAGAAAATATTTGGATATTACATGCCTTTGTAAAGAAAAGTCAAAAAATACCGCCAAAAGAATTAAAGATAGTTATTAACAGATTAAAATACTTGCAATAAGATAGCATATTTGCTATCATTGAAATTATGAAAACTTTAGAACAATTCAAAAAAGAAGCATTTAAAAGGTCTGGGGTAAAAAAGGCTTATGTCCAGATGCAGCCTGAAGTCAAAATAATTCGGGCTCTTATTGTATCGAGAAACAAAAAAGGGATGTCTCAAAGAAAATTGGCTCAGAAAATAGGAATTACTCAATCGGCTCTAGCTCGTTTTGAAGCTGGTAGGATAAATCCGACTCTTTCTTTTCTTCAAAAAATAACAAGTGGTCTTGGTTTGAGATTGTTAGTAAAATAATTTTCATTTAAAACAAAAGCGGGGATTTGCGTCCCCGCTTGCTCCGCCCGCGATTTCTACATTCGTCCACCGGAAACTTTCGCTTGCATAATGCAACGTAAAATACCCAAAAAGAAATAGAGTATTTTCGAAATCATTTTCTTCACCCAAACATCAAGAGTTGCTCCATCGGTTCAGTTCTTGTCTCTTCACGAACCTCCTGCGGCAAAAAAGTTGCACTCTGCACCATCTGCCACGGTATCGAGATAATGAAATCCCCCGTTTCGATCGCGAGATTGTATTCATTGGATCGTCCTGGGCTGAAGATTCCTTCAGTAATACCATTATCAAAAAACACTTTGACAAAATGTTTGATTTTCATGAAAATTTCTCCTTCTATCGGGGATTATTGCATAAAAAGTGGTTTTATGCTATTCTTTTAGCATGCTTACCAAGAACAAAAAACAAAGAATTATAAAGGAAGTCAAAGTCCACGAAACTGACACTGGTAGTCCTGAAGTACAGATTGCGGTGCTCTCTCGTCGTATTGATGATTTGGCTTTACATTTAAAGAAAAATAAAAAAGATAAACATTCTCGTCGCGGTCTTTTGGGTTTGGTAGCCGACCGGAAGTCTCATATGAAATACTTGGAGAAAAAGGATACAAAGAGATATAATACACTAGTTAAGAAGCTGGGTCTCAAAAAAGCTTCTTAACTAAAATTTTCAATTATCAATTTTACAATTTTCATTGAATTTTCAATGTTCCAATTTTCATTGGAAATTATTTAATTAGGTCATTGATTGAAAATTTTAAATTAAAAATTAAAAATTATTTTAATAAAATGTCTGTTATAAAACACAAGAACCAGCGCGTCGGTATTTTTATTGATACGCAAAATTTGTACCATAGTGCAAAAAACATTTATGGAGCAAAAGTAAATTTTGATCAAGTTGTTAAAGAGGGTTTGGCAGGGCGCTCTCTTACTAGAGCTGTCGCCTATGTCATCACCACCGAATCTGGTGAAGAGAAAAGTTTTTTTGATGCATTAGAGAAAATGGGTATTGAAACCAAAACCAAAAATCTGCAAGTTTTTGCCGGTGGTGCTAAAAAGGGGGATTGGGATGTGGGGCTCGCAGTTGATGCTATAAAACTCGCTCCCAAACTCGATGCCGTCATCTTAATCACAGGAGATGGGGACTTTGTGCCTCTCGTAGAATATTTAAAAAATGATGGTTGCCAAGTAGAAGTCGCTTCTTTTGGCAAATCAACCTCGGCTCGGCTCATCGAAGTGGCTGATGATTTTATTGATTTAGATAAAAACCCAAGAAAATATTTAATCTCAGCAATCAGAAGCAAACCCCGCAATCGGATTTAAAAATATTTAAACTAATAAAAAATAGAACATACTGTTTCAAGAGCCTTATCCTTATGACCCAACGCAGAAACAGCAAGTTTTATTTTTGTTGTGCCCATTTTTTTCTTATTTAATTTTATTTTTGCTATAATTAATCTTCCATATTAAATTATGCATGTAGAAGATTCACAAATAAGAGATTTCATTATTGATGCAGGGCTTATCTCCAAGTCAGAAACCGAAGAAGCGGAGAAAGAAGCCAAATCAAAAAAGAAACCATTGGGTGAAATCCTGATCTCAAAAGGAAAGTTTTCTGATGATGATTTGCGCAGAGTGCAGGCCTATATTCTCGGCATCCCTTTTATAAATTTAAAAGGTCAAACTTTAAATCGAGATATTTTAAATCTTGTTCCGGAGCCTATTGCTAGAAAACACAACATAGTGGCTTTTGAAAAAAAGGACGATTCGCTTGAAGTGGCCATGCTCGATACCGATGACTTGCAAGCTCTCAACTCAATCAAGAAAAAAGTGGGCCTAAAAATATTGCCCCGCTTGACCGACTCTGAATCAATGCGCGGAGCCTTAATTCAATATCAAAAAAATCTTAAAGACGAGTTTGGCGACATTATAAAAACTGATTCCGATGAGATAAAAACAATTACCGAAAAGTTGCCAAACGAAAGCTCATCTTTGGGAGATTTAAAAAAGTTAGCTGAAGAATTACCAGTTGTACGAATCGTTGATACCTTGCTCAAGCACGCTATTATCCAAAATGCTTCTGATATTCACATTGAACCGCTCGAAGACCAGATTTTGGTTCGTTATCGCATTGATGGTATCTTGCATGACGCCATGATTTTACCTAAACACATTGGCTACTCTCTGGTTGCTCGTATTAAAGTCCTTTCAAGTTTAAAATTAGATGAAAAAAGATTGCCGCAAGATGGCCGTTTCAAAATCGATATGAACGGAGAAAGAGTCTCTTTTCGTGTTTCTACTTTGCCAGTTTATTATGGGGAAAAGACGGTGATGCGACTTTTGCGCGAGTCAGTTTCTGGTTTTACTTTGGAATCATTGGGATTTCATGGCCAAGGTTTGGAACTTTTACATAAGTCTTTGCAACACACTACAGGTATGATTTTGACTACTGGCCCGACGGGGTCAGGAAAATCGACCACGCTTTACACAATGCTCGATATTTTAAATACGGCTGATGTTAACATTTCTACTATTGAAGATCCGATTGAATATCAAATGAAAAGAATAAATCAGACTCAGGTAAAACCAGAAATTGGTCTTACTTTTGCTTCTGGCTTACGAACTTTGGTGCGACAAGACCCAGATATTATTATGGTGGGCGAAATTCGTGATAATGAGACGGCGTCGCTCGCTATCAATGCGTCACTTACTGGCCACTTGGTGTTATCAACTCTGCACACCAACTCCGCCGCAGGCGCAGTGCCACGACTTATAGATATGAAAGTTGAACCTTTTCTTATTATTTCAACTATCGATGCCATTATTGGCCAGAGATTGGTTAGGAAGCTTTCAGATAAAAAAGAAAAATATTATCTCTCTAAAGCAGAAGTGGAGTCAATTTCTAAAGTGGTTAACCTCGATAGAGTTATTCAGGTCTTGCAGGATGAAAAAATAGTAGGCAAAAAAGATGGTTGGGAAAATATACCTTTTTATAGGCCAGAAAAAACTGCCGGTGAAGAAGCCTTTAAAAGTCGCATTGGTATTTATGAAGTACTCAACGTCTCTACCGCCATTAAAGATTTAATTATAAAAGGAGCAACGACGGAAGATGTGGAATTGCAAGCCAAAAAAGAGGGAATGCTCACGATGCTTGAAGACGGCATATTTAAAGCGGCTCAAGGGCTTACCACTATTGAAGAAGTTTTGCGAGTAGTGTCGGAGTAAAACCTCACCCCATCTGCCTGCGGCAGATTGCCCCTCTCCTAGATGCAGGAGAGGGGAAAAAATAAGAATCAAAATAAACTTGACAATTGTGCAATAAATATGCTACTCTGTAAATAGAGGATTTTCAAAAAAATGGATACAATCACTCCCCATAGATGGTCGGCGGAAGAAGTATCGCTGACTAGTGACACTCTCCGGTATGTTAGAGAGGCCTCCAAGTTTTCTAACTACATGAGGTGTATTACATGCAACAATCGCTACGAGGAGGGACAGATGGTCATCCTCGTTCGTGATTCGACCGGCAAGAGGAGAGCTGCTTACTGCTCTGTGCAGTGTCAGCGAACTGGTTTTTTTGAAGGAATTGCAAAGAAGCGGCTCGGGGGTAGCTACTGATTCCAACCTTTTTCTTTTGGTGTCCCATTTCGTGTGAGCGAAATGGGACACTTTCTTTTTATAAACAAATTTTTTCATATTATTTTTTATTGTTGCTATAATTAAGAACAACAATGTCACTCTACAAATATAAATATATAAAAGAAGGAAAAGAGTATGAAGAAACAAAAGAGTTTGCTGACAAGGCAGCCTTGTATGCTATGGTTCGCTCAAACAATGGGTCAATACTGTCAAGCGAAACAGTAAAATCTAAAGGAGCCTCTTTCAAGTTTTTCTCTTTCAGGAAAAAAATAAAAGCTCAGGAGATCATTACCTTTGCTAAAAATCTTTCAGTGATGATAGACGCGGGCCTCTCAGTTTCTCGCTCTTTGACTGTTTTAAGCAAACAATCAAAAAACAAAAAACTGATTATAATTTTAGAAAGTATTGGAAATTTGGTTAATTCAGGAGAAACCTTTTCCAAATCTTTAGAAGCGCATCCGGAGGTATTTTCCAATTTGTTTGTCTCTATGGTGAGAGCCGGTGAAGAATCCGGCAAATTATCATATTCCCTCCGAGTTATTTCTGATCAATTAGAAAAATCACAATCTCTTTCCAAAAAAATAAAAGGAGCAATGATTTATCCGAGCGTAATCGTCGGTGTGATGGTGGTTATTGGCATATTAATGATGGTCTATATGGTACCGACACTTACTGAAACTTTTAAGGGTTTAAATATTACTTTGCCATTACCAACAAGAGTAATTATTGCTATTAGTGATTTTTTGATTGCCAATCTCCTTTTGACTGTGGGAACTATTGTTGTTTTTGGAGTCAGTTTTGCTTATGGTCTTAAAACTCAAAAGGGTAAAAATGCTCTAGATTTTGTTACTCTCCATATGCCAATGATTAAAAATATGTCTAAAGAAGTCAATGCCGCCAGAACAGCTCGCACTCTTTCTTCTTTAATTTCTTCCGGTGTTGATATTGTTTCAGCCATTGGCATAACTGGCGACGTCCTGCAAAATCATTATTTTAAAGATTTATTAAATAAAGCTGCTAAGCGGGTAGAGACGGGCGAACTTTTGTCAGTCTCTCTTTCCAATACCAACGGGAATCTTTACCCAGTTTTCGTAGGAGAGATGCTTAGTGTGGGGGAGGAGACAGGCAAAATAACAGAAATGCTAGATAACATTGCTACTTATTATGAAAACGAAACTGATCAGAAAACTAAAGATTTATCTACCATTATAGAACCATTCCTTATGATTTTGATTGGTATTGTGGTTGGTATTTTTGCTATCGCCATGATGCTCCCAACTTATTCCCTTGTCGATGCGATACAATAAAGACGACCCCACCCCATCCGATGTACATCGGATTGCCCCTCACCTTGCGAAGGTGAGGGGAGAAATAAAAAATGAAAATTAAGAATTGGATATTAAAAAATAATAAAGCATGCCCCGCGAAGCTAAAGCGAAGCGGGGGATTTACCCACACACCAAAATCTTTGGTGTGTGGGTTTACTCTGATGGAAATTTTAGTGGTTATTGGTATTTTTATCGTAATATTTTCTATTACTTTTTATTTCTTTGGGGGGCTCGATAAAAAAGAATCTTTGGAAAAAGACGTTTCTGGAGTGATCGCTCTTATCCGCAATGCCAGACTTCTATCCATTGCTTCAAAAAATACTTCTGTCTTTGGTATTCATTTTGAAAGTGGCAAAGCTGTTTTGTTTGAAGGAAGTATTTATGTGGTTGGCGGATCAAATCAAAAAGTTGTTGATTTGTCTAAAAAAGTTTACATATCTTCTTACTCGTTAAATAACGGGGGACCCGATATTATTTTCAGTCGATTGGTTGGAGATACTTTAAATTATGGTACGGTCACACTCTCTTTAAAAGATAATAGCACTTTAACCACAATTACAATTCTAAAAACAGGAGTGATACAATAATATATATGAAAAAATCATTTGGCTTTAGTTTGGTTGAGGTGATAGTCGCTGTTTCTATCGCCACCATATCTATATTGTCCGTTTGGAAAGTTTATAATTTTTTTATTAGAATTTCTATATCAAACCCTTCTTTTTTCCAAGCCTCTTTTTTGGCGGAAGAGGGTATTGAAGCTATAAAATTTTTACGAGATAGTGGTTGGAATTCTAATATAACCACTCTTTCTGCTGGGCTTCCTTATAGTTTAGTTTTCAACGGTACTAATTGGGCGACTACCACTTCAGTTATTTATATTGATAATAAATTTGATCGGAGGGTTATTTTGTCTGATGTGTATAGGGATATTAATGGAAATATTGCCGAAACGGGTTCTTTTGATGCCGGTACAAAAAAAGTTTTAGTGGTAGTTGCTTGGCAGAAAAATAATAGCACTACTACAAAAGAAATAATAACGTATGTCACAAACATTTTCAAAAACTAATAATAGAGGAATAACCTTAATGGAGACGATCTTGTATATGGTTATTTTGACTTTTGTGATGGGAGTTATTGTTCAAATGCTTATTTCTATCGGAGGAATGTATCGAGAGATAAAAATTACTCGCGAACTAGAAAGTTCTGGAACTATCGCAATGGAGAGAATGCTTAGAGAAATTCGTAATGCTTCAAGTGTCGTAGTGGAGGAAAGTACTTTGGGGACAAACCCTGGTAGACTCACTATTGCTGGGATCAGCGAAGATCTCAATCCTTACAAAGTAACTTTTAATGTTTCTTCTGGCATTATTAATGTTGCTAAAGATTCTGAACTGCCAGTGGCTATAACTTCATCTTCAGGATCTGTAAGCTATTTGCTTTTTACTCGATTAGCCACTTCAACTTCTCAGGCAGTAAGGATTGAAATGGAGTTATCAGGCACTTCCGGTTCTACTCTTAAGAGTGAACGATTTTATGGCTTTGCTATTTTTAGGGGGTCTTATTAAAAAATATGTTTGAATTTTTAAAATCATCAAAAAAAAATAAGAGCGCACCTATGCGGGCAGGACAGATAATGATTATTGTCGTTATATTTTTTATTTTTATTTCTACCACTATAATTTTCGGTTTAGCTAATCCAGTCGTAAGACATATTGCCATGGCTACTTCTATGGCTACTTCTAAAGAAAGTTTTTATGCGGCAGAGGCCGGTATTGAAGATATTGTTTATCGTTTAAAATATGGATTGCCAGTAGGGTCTTCTCAGACATTGGTGGTGGGCAATCATACTGTGACAACAACTCTTGAAGATGAGCTTGGTGGTAAAGTGGCCACAGCCATTGGAGAAGCAAACGATTATTATAGAAAAGTTAAAACTCATCTAGTTCTTGGTACCGGTATTTCTTTTCACTATGGCATTCAGGCGGGCCAAGGAGGTTTTGTTCTTCTAAATAGTTCTAGTGTTACAGGCAATGTCCATTCCAGTGGACATATTATAGGCGCAGGCAATAGTATTAGCGGTGATGTTGTTTCAGCGGGTCCAACTGGTATTGTTGATAATATTCGTGTCGGAGGTTCTGTTTTTGCTCACACGATTAAAGATTCAATCATAAGTAAAAATGCTTACTATACCACTATAAGTGGCAGTACCGTTTCCGGAACATTACATCCTGGAAGTCCTGATCAATCACCAGCTCCACTGCCAATCTCTGATGAGCAAATCAGCCAATGGGAAAGTATTGCCGAGGGGGGTGGCGTTATTCCGGCTACTTCCTGTGCTAATGGCACCTATAATGTGACTTCCAGTATGATTTTGGGTCCGGTTAAAATAGAATGTAATCTTCTAGTAAAAGGAAATAATGTTGTGTTGACGATGACTGGTCCTATCTGGGTAACAGGTAATATTACCACCCAAACAGGTCCACTTATAAAAATTGCATCTAGTCTTGGTAGTCAAAATGTCGCTTTAATTGCCGATAATCCATCAGACAGATCTGGCAGTGGGATTGTAAACATTGGACAAAGTTCTCAGTTTCAGGGGTCTGGGGCGTCAAATTCTTTTGTTTTTATTATTTCCCAAAATAATGCTGCAGAAATGGGGGTATCGACAGATGCCTTTGTGATGGGTCAATCATCGGGGGCTCTTGTGGCTTATGCGGGTCATGGCCAAATAACTTTGGGGCAAAGTGTAAGTGTAAAAGAAGCTACCGCATACAAAATTATTCTTACAAATACGGCCAATGTTGTTTATGATACTGGCTTGCCAAGCACTCTCTTTTCTTCGGGGCCATCTGGTGGTTTTAATATTTTGAATTGGAAGGAAGTCGAGTAAGACCCCGACCTCACCCCTTACCCCTCTCCTAGCTTTAGGAGAGGGGAATCATATTTGATAGTAGAACGATTCTTGTGTTTTTCTTTTTTCCCTCCCCTGATCAAGGGGAGGGTGGCTGAAAAGCCGGGTGGGGTGTTATAATAAAGAAATGAAAAAGCGGAATATAGTCGTGGCCAATTGGAAAATGAACCCCGAGACACTAGATGAGGCAAAGAGAGTGTTTAATAATACTAGGCTAGCAGCTAAAAGTTTGAAAAATACAGACGTGGTTGTTTGCCCATCTTTCCCTTTTATATTTTCACTTGCCAAACTGAATTCTCCAAAGAATCTATTTTTGGGTGGCCAAAATGTTTGGAGTGAGACTAAAGGAGCCTTTACCGGAGAGGTGAGTGTGGAAATGATAAAAAGTTTGGGAGCAAAATATTCAATAATTGGCCATTCGGAAAGGCGATTGATGGGCGAGACAAACGAAGTAATCAGGAAAAAACTGCAAATTACTTTTGACGCCGGCCTCACCCCAATCCTTTGTATAGGAGAAAAAGAAAGAGATAAAGATGGTAGCCACCTTGGATTTATAAGGACTCAAATAAAGGAATGCTTGGTTGGTTTGCAAAAGAAACATTTGGTGGGGATCATTATTGCTTATGAGCCGATTTGGGCTATCGGCAAATCTTATCTTGAAGCAATGAGTCCGACTGATATTCACGAAACGGTTTTGTTTATAAAAAAAGTAGTTAGCGAATTTTTTGGTTCTGATATTGCGGGAAGCGCCCGAATTCTTTATGGCGGTTCAGTAGAAGCGGAAAATGCCGGAGAAATCGCTCGTATAGGCAATGTTGATGGCTTTCTTGTTGGCCACGCCTCCCTCACTTCTCAATTTTCGGATATTTTAAAAGCGGTGGATATGAAGAGATAACTTCGACCCCACCCCATCCGATGTACATCGGATTGCCCCTCACCTTGCGAAGGTGAGGGGAAAAATAAAAGTAATTCTCTTTCCAGAGGATGACCCTTGAAGAATTTTGCTCCAAAGGGTCATTCTCAACATTTTTATTTTATACAAAAATTCGCGACCGCGGAAAAGTGTATAATTTAAAAACTAAAAAGAAAGCCGCCAGTTTCCTGGTGGCTCATCCCTACTCCTTTCGTTTTGTTG
>Ga0265292_1000916_pt1 | contig 31171 bp, 37 predicted proteins | sample Munlanlewell296A_FD_189080 | JGI IMG/M metagenome (GOLD analysis project Ga0265292, IMG submission 189080) | Leachate microbial communities from a municipal landfill in Southern Ontario, Canada - Leachate well 296A | ecosystem: Engineered > Solid waste > Landfill > Unclassified | place: Canada... | reverse complement strand
GTCTAATTTCGGATAGATAAACTGTTCGGAATTGGGGTCTTCGGAGGCAGACTTAGGAAAGTATTTTAGCGTTTTAGTGGAGGTGGAGAGCGTCCATTCACCCGGCTGGTCAAGATATTTCGGATCGTTTTCTACAAAGAGTGGCCGCCCAGGCATTGGAGCGATACCTGCATATCCGGGATCAGGATCAACTGAGGCGAGGCCCATAAGGGTCGCCGCAGTGAGGGTGCTACCGCCTCCTGAGATAATTTTTTCCCGGTAGACCGAAAAACTACCTAAGGCTAATAGTTCAGCGTCGGGTGAGAGATTGGAAAAATTGGCTGTTTCTTTTACGGTGATTTGCTTCCCGCTGACTGAGGCAATGGTAAAGGCTTGTGAGGCTCGGGGTAGAGCCGTGTTGTTTAGATATAGTTGACGGAAGGAAGCCGTATCACTGAGGGTGTTGATCCACGTATTTCCGGACTTGGTCCAAGGGGTAGTGATGATTTTCCCACCGGAGATAACGGCAGATTGGCCGGGAGTGCTCTGGTAGATGATAGAATACTGGCCGGTGCCGGAGTCCCGGCTGTCGAACCTTAGGGGAGAGGTGAGCCAGTAGGTACCGCCATTGAGACAAACGACGATGTTTCTGGCTAGTCCGCCCGAAATTTCAGTGCGAATGGTATTTTGAACGCTAAGAAGTGAGGCAGCGTCGGAAGCGGTGTGAGTGCAGGTTGGAGATTGGGCCCAGACGGGAGAAGGGGAAACCATTCCTCCCCACAATATGGCAGACGTAAAAATTAAAATGAATATTTTTTTTAATAGAAGGTCCATTCTAGTAGTTCTTCTTGATAAATTGCCGGTAGGCTTTTCCGCTGTCGTTTAAGTTGCCTCCCTTGTCCGTCAGAGAGGTAGGCCCACCGATACCATCACCATCATTGCTGTACCATACGGCGTAAGGCAATCTCAGGTCAAGCATCTTTTGCATAAAACTGGTCACTTGATTGGGGCTAATGCTTTTTTGTGGGCTGACTTCATTGTTTATTACCGGTAGCCCTTGGGAAGCTGAACCCAAATAGTTTACCGCTTCGGGGATGGTTTCTGCGTTCTCCTGATGCCAGTGAAAATTCACGAAATCTGCTCCGGCTGTTTTGTATCCGGCCAAAAGTTCTCGGCCTCTTTGAATTTGGGAAAGCCACAGGGGTGAGCCGATCGATGTAGATACCGCAGCATAATCTTCCGGAGTCAGGGCCCGCCGGAGATAATCGTCTGCCTTGTTTGTATCGGGCTTGTAACTTTCCGATACTAAAACTACTACCAATTTGCTGACTAAACCGCCATTGGCACATTTGATATTTTTGGAGTGGGCAATTTCACAACCTACTGTCAGCTCTTGCAGATACTCTTGAGGTGTACCGGTGTAAAAAGTATTAGAATTTTCTTCATTTTCAATGACTAGGACTTCGGGCTGATAGTTGTCTAACACTTGAGATAATCTATTTTTGTAGGTATTCCAGTCGGTGGGCGGTGCGGTAGGATTGCCTCCGCCTCCGTTGGCTCTGATAGTCAACACCAGTTTAAATCCTTTATCTTTCGCTGCCTGACATTCGGTACAGGACATTTGATCGGTGTTTAAAATAACCGCAAGAGGACGATAATATTTTGCCCCCAGATCGGTGGCGATTTGTATTTTGGTCGAATTACTATCTCCCCAAGTCATGACGCCGAAGGGGGAGGGGGCTGAAGTGTCACGGATCCAAGCGGGAATGACGGTGGTTTTGGTAGTGTCCCCATACCAACCTACCAATTCGATTCGGTCACCAACTTTAATGTCAGCGTAGGCCAGGCTACCGCCGAGCTTCTTGGTAATTTTTGTTCTGGCACAGAGAACAACCACCTTGGGTTTGGTGTTATCTCCATTTAGGTTCCAGACAAACTGACCGTCTTGTTTGCCGGTGACGATACCGGAAGCCATACCGAGAGGTTTTTGCTTGGTGTATGAGCTACAAGGGTCCCCCGCCCTCGCTCCGAAAAGGAAATCGCCGTTTATTGTTTGATAGGCGGCGATGGCGAGAATGGCAACGATGATGAGAGGAAAGATTAAGCTTAGGGGCTTGGACATACTTTTATTGTAGACATAATTACCGGACAGTAGCAAGGATTTAAGTGGAGAGATCCTTCTTGATCTCGTTTATGAGTTTTTCGGCCTCGTGTTGAAGATCCACCTCGATATCTACTGAAGCGTGATCTTTCAAGTAACTGATAAGCTCGGGGTCATAAGGGGCGTTTTCCACTCGGGACAGGAAGGTGTGGTGTTGGTGGGGATGAAGCTTTTGGAGGATGTATTCAATTAGACCTTGGTGAATGATATCGTCGACCAGTTGTTTCATTTTCCCTTTGTGGTTCTCGGGTTGATTCGAGTTCTCGATCAGGAGAATTACTTCGGTTTTGTCAACAAGATGGTCGTAGAAGATTATGCTCATATTTTGGTGGTGACTGGGCCGAGAGGGATCTGATTGTCCGGGTCGTCTAAAAATAAGAATAGCACCAAACCCTTCCGGGGACCTAAGTGAAGATTTAAGGCCTTCATTACCTCGGGAGAACCGCCGAATTGCTTCCCCGTCCAACGAGCCGGTCCCGCATCACCAAGTACAGTGACGACGGCAGTGCCGTTTACCGGGTTGATGACCAATATCTTTCGGTACTTGTACCAATCGCGGAGTTTGATGAAATCCTGACTCCAATTGGGGAGATAGAGAGTCTGGGCAACAGTGTAGTACTTCTCGCGAAGATAATCCTGAGTCGTAAATTGCGACTGACTGCGAGCGAAGTATCCCCAGGCGCCAAGGCCGGGGGCAATGCCGGCAATTTGTTCATCATCATGATCGAGAATTGTATCGCCCGGGTAACGCCGTAGGTGTTGTTCATATCCAATATAGCCAACTTGGTGATTGAGCTGCTGGCCATCCAGAGTCGCCCTTGCCGGCAGACCGGTCGAGGCTAAAATGGTGTCCTCAATAATTTTGGCCTCACTATCTTCGAGTTTCGTCGGAGAATGAGGAGTGATGGGACCTAGGGAATTTTTTAGGGTCTCGCTGACCGAGACCGACTTGGCAGACTCGGCGTGGCTTGGAGTAAGTAGAGCGGGAAGATTCACCCCGGACATCAAAAGAGCGCCGGTGAGGCCAGCACCAGCCAAAAGACGGGTGGATTTTTCACGAAGGTTGTAAGCCAGAAGAGAGGTTCTAGCAATAAATTTTTTGGCGGCTTTGTGTTTCCCTAGCTTTTTGTTTAAAACGCTACTTCGCTTTTGTAAGGCGGCGAGGGCATTGCTACTGAGGGAGGGAGTGCCGGTCATGAGAGATTTTGTTTAATTCTAGCGAGGATTTCATCGCGGCCGATGATCAGCATTGATTCGGTCAAGGGTGGGGTGACCCGACTGCCGGCGATGGCGAGCCGAAGCGACATAAAATATTCCCCCCGGTTCCAATCATGGGAATTGGCGGAGTCTACCAAACCAGTTTCGATAGCCTCTTTGGTCCAGGCGACAGAAGATAGAACATCGAAAGCGGACTGTAGATAAGAATGGGTCGACGTATTGGCTGGAGTGGGGCGGGCGAAGAAGAATTGAGTTAATTGGTCAAATTGGTCTAATTGGGTGATTCGTTCTTTCACGAGAGGAATTATTTTGAGGAGGAGTTCGTCTGAGGCTTTATGTTTGACAAATGGCTTGATTCTTCCCATTAGGTCGTTGTCGGAAAGGCGTTTGATCCAGGCTTTGTTGAAATAATTCAGTTTCTGGATATCGAAAATGGCATTTTGTTTTTGGATCTTGTTCCCATCAAAAATATCGGCCATTTCCGATAAGGAAAGGACGGCTGAGTTGTCCTGATAAGAAAAACCTAAGAAGAAAAGAAAATTGTTGATCGCCTCGGGGAGATAGCCTTCGTCTTTGTATTCAAGGACCGACTTGGCGCCGTAGCGTTTGGACAACTTGGCCCGATCCGGACCCAAAAGTAACGGCACGTGGGCAATTTGGGGGAATTCCCAACCAAGGGCCTCGTAGATTTTGAGGTGAACGGGGGTCGAGACGATATATTCAACCCCGCGAATGATATGACTGATTTCCATGAGATGATCGTCAATCATGGCGGCAAGGTGATAGGTGGGGACTCCGTCACTCTTCATCAAAACTTTGTCGTCGACCTCACTATTGGGAATAGAAATTTTACCCTGAACCATATCCTGCCAAGTGGTGTAGCCCTCTTTGGGCATGCGAATTCTAACGGCTCCTTCGTCTTCGTAGGCGGCACCTTTGGTGATTAATTCTTTGGAATATTTTTGATAGATTTCCAGTCTTTCTGTCTGAATATACGGTCCCTCGTCGGGGGTCAGGCCAAGGAATTCTTGAATTTCATAGATTTTTTCTAATGATCCGGGGATGGTTCGCTTCTGGTCTGTATCTTCGATTCGTAGAATGAATCGGCCCTGGTATTTCTTGGCCAACAAAAAGGAGTAGAGGGCGGTTCGGATGTTGCCGATGTGAGGAATCCCGGTGGGACTGGGGGCATAACGGGTGCGAATGGTAGCCTGATTCATACTGTAGATAGTATACTTGAATTAATTCTATGGCGAGTCTAACCGAAACGGCGAAGGTAACGAGGAAGTTGATTAGATATGGGGCGATTGCTTTTGTGGCCATTAGCCTGTTGTGGACTTTGGGAGGAGTGGCAATCCATTATTATCAGGTATTGTTTCCGGCCGCGCCGCCGCCACCAACGATGGATTTTGGTCCGTTGCCTCCGGTAAACTTCCCCAAGGAATCAGGGAGGCCGAAATTGACCCTAGAATTACCTACCGGAGTGATCCCAAAATTTCCGGACAGAATGAATGTATATTACGCCCCGACAAAGAGAAGCGGTTTCCTCGATGCCCAAACGGGAATTGATACAGCAAGAGCTTTGGGTTTTACCTTTAATCCGGATATCCCTAGTGAAACGAGCTATATCTGGACGAACCAAGACCAGCTGGCATCAAAACTGAAGATGGATATCGTCTCTGGCCACTTTACGCTGACCCGGCAGTGGCAGAACAATCCGGCGTTGCTGTCATTAACCAACTTCACTTCTGACCAACAGGTGATAAATGATGTGAACAATTATTTGCGAAAAGCGAATTTGTTGCCCAACGACGTGGACCGGGTTCAGAAGGTAACCTATCTGTCGGCGGTATCGGGGAAATTGGTCCCAACAATTTCCTTGTCCGAAGCGGACTTTGTCCAAGTCGATTTCTTTCGGAGTAATCTAGTAACGACTGATAAAGATACGAAAAAGGTTGTAAGTAGCTATCCTTTTTATCGACTGGATCCAGATTTCGGTTTGATCAGAGCGATCGAGTCGGGGTCCAGGGACGCTCTTGATAGGATTGTTTCCCTTAATTACAACTACACCACAGTTGAGTACACCAAAAGTGGGGCTTATCCGATTAAAACTGGAGACGTTGCCTGGCAGGAGTTTGGCAACGGAGGAGGTTTCGTCACCGACAAAAGTCCAAAGACCGGTAGTATCGCGATCAGACGAGTCCTACTTGGATATTTCGATTCGCCATCACAAAATTACGCCATGCCGGTATTTGTCTTCTTGGGCGATAAGGGGTTTGTAGGCTATGTCAGCGCGGTAACAGACTCGGTGGTTAAGAAATAACTAAATTACTTCCCATTCATAATTGTCGTAGATCCAGTTGATTAACTTGACAGATTCCCCAAAACGGTCGGTCGAACCGAGGAGGGTAACTAAAATGCTTTTGCCATCGCGGGTGACCAAAGTGACCAGACACTCTCCCGACTCGGGGGTCCAGCCGGTCTTGAGGCCGCGGACGCCGTCAATACCCAGAAGTTTATTGGTAGACTCGAGAATAAATTTCTTGGAACCGGTGACGTCGGTGAAGGTGACGTTTTTCGTCGAGACAATTTTTCTGATAGTAGCATTTCCGATGGCCTCTCTGGCGATAAGGGTGAGGTCAGCGGCGGTGGTGTAATGGTCGGGATTATAAAGACCAGTGACATTGGTAAAGTGGGTTGATTTCAGATTCAGATCCCGAGCCCTCTGATTCATTTTGGCAATGAATTGGGTGTAACCGCCGGGGTAATTTTCGGCCAAGACGACGGCGGCGTCGTTGCCGGAGTCGACCAGCAAACCATAAAGTAAGTTTTCGAAAGTAAGTCTGTCCCCTGCCGAAAGATGAATCGACTGACCTCGGGCGCCGCCGGCGGACTTCACCGTTAGGACCTCGTCAAGGTTGTAGGCGGAGAGAGCGACGAGGGCGGTCATCAGCTTCGTGGTGCTGGCCGGATAGAAACGATCTGTACTGTTTTTCTGGTAAATTTCGGTGCCGGAGTCCGGGTCAAAAACATAAATAGCGTTGGCGGTGAGGTCCGGTACGGGAGTGGGTGTTTCTTTGGCTTGCGGGATAGTCAGAGTTGAGGTGGTAGCGGATTTGACTGACGGCTGAGAGGGTGATGGAGTGAGCGGAATAAAAATAAAGATTGTCACACAGAAGGCGACCACCAAGAGATCGACAAATTTTAGGGGGGATAGCCGCAGTTTCATGAACTAATCTTAGCAGACAGCTATTGGTTGAGGCGGACGTCGATGCGCTCCATGTCGCGGGGGAACATTGAGGCCTCGCGAACGTTTTTCAAACCGAGAATATGCATAGTAATTCGTTCGGCACCGAAAGCAAATCCACCAAGGGGCGGCATACCGTAACGGAAGGCTTGCAGATAAAGCTCAATATTTTTGGGAGAAACCCCCCACTGTTTGGCGTGCGCAAGGAGCATTTGATAGTTGTTTAGGCGGCGCCCTCCAGTCATCCACTCCGTTCCCCGACCAATTAAATCAAAACCTTGGTTATATTCCGGATCCTCATCGTCGGGATAGGTATAGAAAGGCCTGTACTTGGTAGGATAGTGAGTAATATAAACCAAATCGGAACCGTATTTTTCTTTGGACCATCGACAAATCTCTCGTTCGTCTTCTGGAGAGGGGTCTTTTTCCTGGCGACAGTCGCGACCTGTCCTTTCAAAAATCACTTGTTGAGCTTCCCGAAGTTTTAGAAATGGGATCCGGTCAGGAACTGCAGGAATAGTGGCATCAAACATGGCCAATTCCTTGGCACATTTTTCTTCAACTTCTTTGAGAATAAATTTGATGACATACTCGGACATATCCTTAACTTCCAACCAGTCATTGATAAAACCGAATTCAGCGTCGAGACTGACGACTTCGGTCAGATGGCGAGTCGTGACGCTGGGTTCGGCGCGGAAAACCTTGTTCACCGAAAAGACTCTTTCGAAGTCCCCGACCAATAAAGATTTGTAAAGCTGGGGACTTTGGGCAAGATACGCCTTGTGCTCGAAATACTTTACTTCAAAAATTTCGGAGCCGCCTTCGGGGGCTGAAGAAATAATTGAAGGGGCTTGGAATTCCATAAAATCTTTGGCTTTTAGGGCTCGACGGAAAGCATCAATGATGACTTCCTGGACTTTGAAGATAGCTTGGACACGAGGATGTCGAAGGGTTAGGGCTCGGTAATCAAGAAGGGTCGGCAATTCGACGTCGAGAACTTCTTTGCCCATGTCAAAGGGGAGTTCTTCGGCGGAGCTAATTACCTCGATTTTTTCGGCTTGAATTTCAATTGTTCCAGTCGGAAGATTCTTGTTGACCAATTTTTCGGGCCTGGCTTTAACTTGCCCGGTTATGGCGACAACGTATTCGGAGCGGAGGCTCTTGGCGTCTTCACCACAGACCACCTGAACAATTCCCGACCGATCGCGAAGATCGATGAAAATGATCTTCCCATGATCGCGCCTGGTGTTGACCCACCCCTTTAGCGTGACTGTTTCACCGACTTTACTAACCGCTTCAGCAACCAGTGTTCTTTCCATGTTGGTTTAATTAATATTAACATCCTCCTTTGGGTCAAAAAAAAGACCCTTTGGTCTCTGGACCCCGCAGCGGCGGGGGGTGCCATCCAGATATTGGATCTTAATTACAGCGATTACGGGCTTAACCGGGCTAGCTCGTCTAGTGTCAGAAGACTGGTAACGCTAACTGAGTTGTATTTTAGCGTGGTTTTATCTTGAAAGCAATACCTTTTTCCAGACTGATATCTGTCGCCCCTTTGGATTTGGCGTGACTATAGAAAACGTGGGAGGCTTTGCCGGACTCGGCCCGTTCGTGCATAAGCTTAGTTCTGATCTGGACTTCAAGAATATTTCCCTTATGATCGAAAACTTTGGTGTGGATCGATTGATAGCCGTTGGCTTTGGGCCGGGCGATAAAATCGCTGGTACCGATGTGGGGGACGGGACGCCAGAGGGCGTGAACTAGACTCAAGGCGGTGTAACAATCTTTCTTGGAGTAGGTGATAATCCGGAGGGCAACCAGATCATAAACTTTGGAAATGTCGCCGTTGATTTCCGGACGGGCAAGTTTCTTGTACAAACTGTATTTTCGTTTGTGGCGCCCGTGGACCTCGCCGTCGAAACCATGAGAATCGAGGTGTTCTTTGATTAATTGAAGTAACCTCTGGGTAATCTTTTTGGCTTTTTCTAGACGCCGTCCCGCTATCTTGGTGATATGGTCGTATTCATTGGGGTGAAAATAGGCAAAGACCAACTCCTTTAGATCATCAAGCATCGGATTTATTCTACCCCATCACCAAATGCTAAGATAAGCTGATGGAAGTTAGGCGTAAATTATTAGCAGACGAGAAGGTTTTGTTCCCGAAAGAATTGGTTCATATATTTGAGCTTTTCCGTCTCGCCAACAAAGAAATATATTTGGTTGGCGGTGGGGTACGAAATATCTTGTTGACTAAGGTGCCGGTAAATTGTGATCTGACGACTAGTGCAACTCCCGAAGAAATTCAGGAGATAACCAAGGAGTATGAGCCGTATTATGAAAACGATTTCGGGACGGTTGGCATGGCCATCGGAGACGACCTGCCTGCCGGCAGGCAGGAGGTTTACGAAATAACTACTTACAGATCTGAAGGGGGGTATACGGATTTTCGGCATCCGGATGAGGTCGTTTGGGGAAAAACTTTGGAGGAGGACGTGGCGAGACGGGAATTTACAGTTAGCGCAATCGTAATCGGACCGATGCCTCACCCTTCCGCAGTAGCGGATTCCCTCTCCGTCGATACAGAGAGGGGAAAGTGGAATTTTGAATTGGTAGACTTGGTGGGAGGAATGAAAGATTTTGAAGACGGGATCATTCGGACTGTCGGCGAGCCGGAAGCGCGGTTTGGGGAGGATGCATTGCGGATGATGCGGGCGATCAGATTGGCGGCGACGTTATCTTTCCGGATTGAAAACGCGACTCTGGCAGCAATTAGCACCAAGGCGCCGCTTCTTGCCAAGATCAGTCATGAACGGGTCCGTGACGAACTTTTGAAAATACTGGGGAGCAACTATCCGTCTGATGGAGTGAGGCTATTGATTTCGACCGGGCTAATGGAATACATCATTCCGGAAATACTGGTAGCCCGCGGGGTCGATCAAACGGGGCACCACACTCTGGATGTCTTGGATCATATGCTGACCAGCTTGGAATATTGTCCGTCGCGAGACCCGATCGTCCGATTGGCGACACTGCTTCATGACGTCGGCAAGCCCGCCTCAAAAAGATATCACTGTATCAATTGCGGTGGTCTGATCAAAGAAAACACGACACTTGATGGGATGCTGATCTGTCCCAAGTGCCAGACAAGTCAGTCGCCACATAGCAGTGCTACTTTTTATGGACATGAAGTGATTGGAGCGAGGATGGTAGAAAAAATTGCGGATGACCTCCGACTCTCGGCAAAGGAAAAAACAAAACTGGTGACCCTGGTTCGCTGGCATATGTTTGCCTACCAACCGGAGATGACGGACGCCTCGATCAGGCGTTTCATCAAACGGGTGGGGAAGGAAAATATCAACGATATGATCATGCTCCGGATCGGTGACCGCAAGGGGGGTGGAAGTAAGACGACGAGCTGGCGTCTGATGGAGTTTCAAAAAAGAATTGGAGAACAACTTTACGAGCCGATGGAGATAAATGACATGGTGATAAACGGAAAAGACGTGATGGAGACGCTCTCGATCAAACCGGGGCCAAAGGTGGGACAAGTCCTGAAACAGTTGTTCGAGGAAGTGATCGAGGACACGGGCAAAAACACCCGCGAATATCTGATCGACCGCGTCAAAGCCTTGGCCTAAGAAAGGGATTCCTCGACTGCGCTCGCAATGACGAGTGAAATTACTTTTTTCTGTTTTTGAGGTCGTCCCAGATGGCGAGGAGAGGTACGGCGGTGAAGGGAGAAGAGTAGGACCCGGAGATCGTCCCAATAAGAAGGGCGAGGGCAAAGTACCGGGTGGTGTCCCCGCCCAGAAGGACAAGGGCAAGAAGCATAAAGATAATGGTGAGGGAGTTGTTCAGGGAACGGACCATGGTTTCGGAGACGGCTTGGTTGGCCATTTCATACATTGAGAGATTCGAGGTGTGCCGTTGGAGCTCTCGGATGCGGTCGTAAACGACGATAGTGTCGTGGACTGAAAATGAAAGAACGGTCAGGGTGGCGGTGACAAAGAGGAGGTCGATCTCGATATTGAAGAAATGACCGAGAAGGGAGAAAATTCCCAAAAGGACGAGGGAATCGTGAAGCATGGCGAGAATGGCGCAAACGCCAAACTTCAATTGCTTAAAGGCGTGGCTGATGTGGATCAGGAGTAGAAGCGAGGCGAGGAGGACGGCAGAGATCGTCTTGTTGGTTGTTTCTTGACCCATGGATGGGCCGATGGTTTCGAAGGAAACCAATTTCAGATCCTTGTCTTTTTCTTGGAGCTTCTCAACCAGCTCGTCGGCCTGCTGTTGGGTAATATACTTCTGGTGAATAACGGTCGAGTCGGAAAGGGTGAGAACAGAACCGCCGGTGAAGTCGATGCTGAGTTTCAAGCCGTAGAAAATAAGAGAAAACAAACCGGGGATAATAATCAGGAGGGAAAAAACAATATAGAGGTAGCGGTATTTCATCCAGTCGATCGTCATAAGTATTAAGTATTAAGTATTAAGGGTTTGGTATTTTTTGGTTTATAGAAAATGCGGAGGAAAGTGCGGGTGACGACAATGCCGGTGAAAAGAGAGATTAGAATTCCAAGGATCAAGGTGAGAGCGAAGCCTCTGACCGAGCCGGAGGTGTTCAGGAAAGTCCACTCGAGGGGGTTAAATAAAATCAGCCCAGTAATAATGGTGGCGAGATTGGCGTCTTTGATAGAGTTCCAAGCCCGACCAAAACCGAGTTCGAGGGCGATGGCGCTAGGTTTTCCCGCCCGGATTTCCTCCCGATATCTCTCAAAAATGAGAATATTGCTATCGACGGCCATACCGACAGAAAGAATAAAACCGGCAACTCCCGGAAGAGTCAGGGTAACAGGAATAAGGCGATATAGAGCGGCGGTGATCAGACCATAAACCAATAGCCCAATGACTGAGATAAAACCCATCCAACCGTAATAGAGGCACATAAAGACGGCGACAACCGCTAAACCAATTCCTCCAGCGATCAAACTTTGATTGAGTGAAGCGTTGCCCAGGGTGGCAGAAATGTTTTTCTGAGAAAGAATCTTGATGGGAACCGGAAGGGCGCCGGCGTTCAATTGAGTGGCGAGAAATTTGGCCTCATCGATGGTGAATTTTCCGGTGATTATGGCGTCACCGCTGGTAATCTCTGACTGGACAGTCGGAGCGGACAAGATCGATTGATCGAGAAGGATGGCAATGGGTTTCCCTAGAAATTCTTTCGTCAATTTGGCGAATTTGTCCCGGCCTGAGTCTTTGAATTTCAGGGAGACTGCCGGCTGACGGTCCTGGGTTTCGAAAGTCACAGTGGCAGCGGCGAGATCGTTGCCCGTCAGATCGGAGGGGGTGAAATTGACAAGTTTGAGTTCCCCCGAAGGAGAGGCGGGGTCGGCCTTGTAGATGGGTGTGGCAAAGGTGAGGCTGGCAGTTTGACCGATGAGATCTAGGGCTTCTTGCGGCTTCTCAATTCCCGGAAGTTCAACAACCAGACGATATTGGGCCGCCGCAACTGAGGTCTTGACGGAGGCCTCGGAAACACCATAGAGGTCGACGCGGCGGCTAATGACTGATCTGACCGAGTCCAAGGCCGTTTGGCGCTGGCCTTCTCCAATCTTTTCCATATCTACCAAGAGGGTGACTCGCATACCACCAGATAGGTCGAGGCCTTTCTTGAAGTTCAGGTTCCGGGGGAAACGAGGGAGAGTAAAGTGAAACTCCTTGTTCAAAATTTTTTTGGAAAAATTTAGATTTTGGGGAAGATTAAGATACAGAGAGAGGACACAGATAAAAATGATGAAATAAAGTGTACCGCGTGAGTGACGCATTGATGAGTATTATAGCTTTGGATTCTGTTTTAGACGAGGAGTAAGGGTGAGTTGTCTGGTGTAATCGAAACTGTAGGTGATACTGGTTTGATCAAGGGAGAACTCGACCTGGACAGGATCACCAGCGCGAAGACCCAGCGCTTTGACCAACCGACTGGGGAGAGTAATGGCAAGGGAGTTCCCGGCCTTGATGATTTTTTGATCTTTGCTCACAACAATTTACTTAACCATGTCCACTTCGTCGCCGATGAGCATGACGCGCGGTTGGATCAGGATGTTGGTAATGAAAGGATCCTTCCGAGAAAGGCGGTAGGAAAACTCGTCCTCGGTCATGCAAGAGTAATTGACTTCGGTCCCCGTTTCCTGTTCGTACTCTTTGACGATCAGGGCAATCTGGGGCATGATCACCTTACCAACGATGACCAGATCGACCTCATTGCCGTCTTTTTTGGCCATACGGATAAATTTGCTAGAGAGGAAGGCAAACTTGATAAAACCAAGTTTAGCGCGATTGTTGATAATTTGCTTGCCAAGAGAGGTGCTTTTGACCACGATGGCCAGAAGTTCGGGATAAAACGGATAGGAATCGCGGAATTGGTAGTAAAGACGATTGCCGCGGGGTTCGCTTCTGACCATGCCTTTTTCGGCCATATGGGCCAGCTCGCGGCGGACAGCGTTGATCTCTTCCTTGCTACTTCGGGTAAGTTGTCTGACGTAGTACATTTCCTTCGGGGACTGCAGAAAAATTTTGATCAGCTTGGCGCGAACACGGCTGACCATGAAATCAGTTAACTTGGCCATATTATGAACAATTATTGTCTGCAGTATAGCACACCCCTTTTACTGGTAGGTCACGGAGAGGTTGCCTTTGGCAAGGTTTTCGATCCAGATCTTGCCCGGAACAAATTGGAACTGTTTGCCTTTGCTGTCGGTGAAAATGGTGCGGTCGAGACGAGATTTCTTGCTCCAAGTAACACTGAAGGCCTGACCTTGGGAGAAGATTATGCCCGTACCACTACCAATGGTGCCATAAAGCATATGTTTCTCGGCGTCGATGGGACCTGTCTCGGTGGTATACATGACTACTACAGTGCCGGTGGAAAGCTGTTTGCCGGTGTTGTTGTCGATATGGGGTTTGCCACCGTTCTCGCGAAGATAGGTCTTGGTGGCGGAGTCATAATTCCAGTTGACATGATAATCGGCGTAATCCTTCCAGAAATCAAAACTAACCTTGGTGGCGGGCTTGCCCGTACCGCCATCAGGGGTGGCGCCAAACTTCCAAGGAACAAAGAACTTGGTCCAGGAATCACCCTTGGGGGTAAGGTCGGTGAAACCACGCTTTTGGGCGACGGCGTAAAGCTTCTCCGTGGAGCACTGCATGGTGTGTTCGGTGGGGACGCTAGCCACGCCGTTGGCCTTCTTGAGAATTGAATCATCGCGCCAACATTCTTTGACCGAGAGACCAAACTGAGATAGATCGTTGGCACCGGCCCAACCATAGTCTTTGATCTGCCCCAAGGCGTTGGCTTTGTTCGGGGTATTGGCACCGCCGACGTGGACGTAGAGGGGAAACTTGCCATATTCGCTGGCCCAATCAAGGAAATAGGTGCGGGCGCTTCTGACCGGTCCAACCATCAAATCTTGGGCGGCGATATCGCAGTAAAAAATACCCATAAAGCGGGTAATGGCGCCTTCGGCTACGGTTTCGTAGACAATATCGGCTGAACTTAGGCCTGATTGGGGACGAGATGAGTTATGGTTTTCGATCATTATCGCTAGGGGTCGACGCTTGTCGTACCGGTTTTTCTCGGTGGTGGTGTAGGAAAGTCCGTTGAGGGGACAGGTTTGGTTCTTGGGCTCATCCGGGCTGATGTCGACAAGGGCTTTTCCGGCGGTACGAACTTCCGAGACACTGGGAGAGATTGGGCCGGACTGGGGGCTCTTTGGAGTGGCGGCATAACCGATGCCGACGCCTAGTAGATAAATGACAACTAAGGGAATTAGATGGGTGAGTTTTTTGTTCATTTTAGGCTTTCCTTGATAACGACCTGTTCTTCCTTACTTAATACTTGGTCGGGACAACGGCTGTTTTCGATCTGCTTGGCGTAGATCCTAGTATTTTCCCGACTATGCAATGAGCTTATCACAACACCGGTACCATTTTCATCTAGCAAACTAAGAATAAAACTTTGATTTCCCCCGGTATCGGTAAAGGGGTTGAAACGTTTGAAGCCGAGTCGTTGGAGATGGAGTTCTCCCTTTTTCTTTTCTGTCTCAAGTTCTTTTTTGACACTTTCGATGGCTTCGTGATTTTGGCCGGTCTTGGCGATGAAGCTATTGATGGCACTAATCAAGTCTTTCTGGGCTAGCCCTTTGGTCAAGCGCTGATAGTGAGCCATCAGTCGAACAAGGAGAATGGATAGCAGGATCGACCAAAGTGAGAGGAACCCCAAGAGCAGGTAGACGATATTTGAAGCTGACATAACAGTATGATTGTAGCAAAAATGAAAACCTCACCCAGTCCCGCTTCGCGGGACGTCCCTCTCCATGAATACAGAGAGGGGAAAGATGAAGTATATTATTTATATGGCGAAAAAAAGGACCCGGGCACAAAAGGTAAGGGCGTCTGGCTTCAAAGTGACATTTGGCGCGATGAAAGAAGCAAAAGTGAGGGAGAAGGCCCCGACGGGAAAGGGAAATGAATTCAATTACTTCCGGTCTGACTTGACAAAGGTATTAGCACTGACTATGCTTGCTCTAGCTTCGGAGGTCGTGCTTTGGTTAATATTGAGGCACTGACTTGAGGCGCGAAAGGGGGTGAGTTCGTTATGACAATGTATTGCGTAAAATGCAGAGCTAAAAGAGATGTAGAGAAATTTGAAACCCTCACCATGAAGAATGGTAAGCCAGCCGCTCGGGCTGTCTGCCCAGTTTGTAGCACCAAGATGTTCAAAATTGGAGCTAAATAACTCTACCAAGAAACCCGATAAAAAGGTTCGCCTTGACTCGGGTTTTTTGTGATTTACTTGAGGTCTTTTTTGAAGCCTTTGTGCCAGTCTTCGAGAATGGTTCTGACTAGATCTTTCGAGCCTAAGCCCAGAGACAGACCGAGGGCGAGGGCGAGCATGGTGACAAAGCCGATGAAAACGGTATCAATCAGGTTCTTGGCAATCCCCAGCTGGGAGATAGAGGCCAGAACGGTAAAAACGACAACTAGGTAACTGGTAAACTTCGCCATCAAACGGCTGAGTTTGATGTCGATTCCGCCAAGAGAACCCTTGACCAGCTTTTCTAAGAAACCGGCTAGGATGACGCCGGCACCAAAAATGAGAACGGCGGCGAAAATATTGGGGAGATAAGCAAGAAGTCCGTTGAGAACTTGCGTCACGGTGTGAAGGCCGAGGAGGTTGATGCTGGCGACGAAGAATATCAGAATGGTCAGATAGCGAACCAGCTCCCCGATGACCATTTCGACCTTCTGGGTGATTTCGGCGTTGTCAAGGAAATGCTTCAGGCCTCCCTTGGAAAGAACCTCAGAAAGCTTTAGTAGATTCAGAAGCTTGATGACAATGGCCTTGAGCCAGTTGGCCAGAATCAAACCAACCACAAAAACAACCACGGCGGCCAAAAGGGTCGGAATAAAGGAAAGGATACTAACAAGAATCGAGTAAGCGGCACCAGAAAGAGAGTTTTGGACATTCGTCAGAAAGTTATCGGTCATATATTTTCATATTAGACATCCGTTTATTGCTTGTCAAGCGAATTTTTGTCATTCCGGGCCCGCTTCGCAGCGAGGCGAGCTTGACCCGGAATCTATTCAAATAGATTCCCGATCGGGTCGGGAATGACAGTTTTGAAGCTGATCATTGAGTAGGCCATGATATAATACTGGGGTTAACAGAAGGCCCGGGAAGATGCCCCACGTCGCGTAAAGCTATGCGGGGAGGAAAGTCCGGACAACAAAAAGACAGGGTGGCCTCTGAAAAGAGGTCGTCCGGTGGGTAACCATCGGACCGCGATAGGGCCACAGAGACGAACAAAGGTGAAACGCCCGACGGATACGTCGAGGATTCAGCCTAGGTAACTTGGCTGAAGTGGTAACCCGTCCCGTTGCAACTTCCGAACTAGTCGTCAGAGGTGTCTTTTCCAATCCCGCTTGGCGGGAACGACTAAAAGTTTGAAGGCATTAGACAGATATCTTCTTAAACAGAATCCGGCTTATGAGGCCATGCTGTTAACATTTGCATTTGACGGGCGCATCGTGATGCGCCCCTACAGGGAGGCGATTTCTTTTTCGGTGGGGTGGTGAAGATGGGCGAAGAGAACTCGAAGACTGAGAACGACTGGTAGGGCGAGGATGGCCAGAATCGGTCCTCCGAGCTTGAAACCGATTGAGAGGACGACGATGGTGACAACCGGATGGAGGCCGATGGCTTTTTGCATGACCTTGGGAACGAAAACGTTGTTTTCGAGCTGTTGAACTAGTATCGCTAATCCAACTGTCATAAAACCGATGGTCGGAGAGATGGAAAAACCGACGATAACGGCGGGAATGGCGGCGACGGTGGGCCCGACGTTGGGGATCAGCTCAAGTAGGCCGGCAATGACGGCTAGGGGGATAGCCGAGGGTAAACCGATAAGTAGAAAACCGATGTAGTTTAGGGTCCCAACCAAAGTCATCAGAAACAGTTCCCCTCTGACCCAAGCTCCAAGTCGAAGCTCCAACTCGGAAACGGCGTGAGAATAAATATTTCCGTTAACCTCGCCGAATAAATTGACTAAGGTTTTCGCAAGATGCGGCCGATCCTGAATCATATAATAGGCAATCACGATAAGCGTAAAGAAGGCTATAACTCCGGAAAAAGTACCTAGGGCGATTTTGATGACGCTACCGGCGGAGGAAAATTGAGGAGTGAGGATTGAAGAAAAATCGATGTTGTAAGGAGCCAGTTTCTCGATCAGGGGAGGAAGTTGGGCGAGGAAAGCGGTGGTTTGGTTTATCAATGGGCTGATTAAGGAAACAGCTAGGATAACTAGCCCTGAAAATAGAAACGTGAGGATCAGGAAAGACGATATTGAACGAGGAACCTTCTTTGTCTCTAGAAAATTAACTAAGGGACCAACGGCGATAGAAACCAAGAAGGCGACGAAAAGAAGAGTGATTAGGCTAAAAATATGCTGAAAAAAAAATATCGAGAGGACAACAGCGGCCCCAAGCAGATAGCTCCTTAACGAGATGTTGATGGTGACTTTTTTAGTAGACATGGATATAAGTATAAAGCATAAATTGAAATTATTTGTATAGGTTCCGGGTCAAGCTCGCCTCGCTGCGAAGCGGGCCCGGAATGACACTCCAGACTATTTCTGGCTGTTTTTTGAACCAGGTCAATTGGCGCTTGGCGTAATTCAATTCGTCGGTGACCCAAGTATTGACTAGAGTGGGGAGATCGATTTCTTTGGCGATATATTTGACAATTGGTTTGATACCTAAGGTGGTGTAGACGGGGAGATTTTGATCGGGATAGCTCGCAAGTAAATTTTCAACCTCAGCCACGGCGCCCTGGTCAAGGCGGAAGAGGACGCGGGATTTGATTCTCTCTCTGATAATTTCCAAGGGGACGCGTAGGCCAATCCAAGAAAATTTGAGAGATTGGGGAGATGGGGTGGATTGGGGAGATGGGGTGGAAAGTGAGATTTCGAGGGCGCGAATGAGGCGGCGGGGATTATTGACGTCGGACTGGTTCATCGAACTAAATCTTTTTGAATCCAGATCTCGAAGTTTTTGTTGCAGTTCTTCAATAGTCAGCTCCTCTAGTTCTTGGCGGAGCTTTTCATCAGGAGGAACCTTGGCCAATGATTCCGGCTGGGTCAAAGACTTCAAATAAAAACCGGTTCCCCCAACGATAAAGACTGTCCGGCCTTGTTTTGATTCTTCGGAAATGATCTTTCTGGTGAGAGTTGAGAAATCAGAAGCGTTGTAAACTTCGTCGGGTGACAGCAGGTCAAGGCCCCACAGTCGGAGGTTGTCTTTTTCGTAGAAGTTTCCTTTTTTGACAAAATCTTTTGGAATATCTTTGCCGGTAATGATATCCAAACCCTGATAGATTTGACGGGAGTCGGCGGAGATAATTGAGGCGGGGTCTGCCCCGGCGAGCTTGATGGCAAGGGCTGTTTTGCCACTGGCAGTGGGACCACAAATAATTCTAATCATTAGCGGATTGTGGGGCGATTTTTTAGATTTGGCTGGTTAATGATTTTATCCAAAATCAACCAACGTTCTTTTTTTACTTTGGCCGGGATATCATCGGGATAGATGCGCCAAGCGGCGGTACCGGGTCTAGGGGAATACTGAGCGGCAAAGGCAACTTGGAATCCAACCTGATTGACGAGATCGACGGTGGCGGCAAAATCTTCTTCGGTTTCACCGGGAAAACCGACAATAATATCGGTTCCGAATTGAACGTCTTTGACTTTTTCCCTAATTCGATTAATTAAAGAAAGGTAATCTTCTCTGGTATAACCCCGGTTCATAAGCTGTAAAATTCGATTGCTACCTGATTGGACTGGGAGGTGAATAAAGCGGTCTAGTTTTGGGTTGGCGGTAATTTCGTCAATTAAAGAGTCCCAAAAATCCCAGGGGTTACTGGTCATAAAATTGATTTTCTGAATTGAATCGATTTGGCTGATCTGACGAATAAGACTAACGAACGGAGGAATGTTGTCGGGGGGGAAATATTGTGATTGATTGCTGGGAATATCGTCTAATGAAAAACCCTGACGACTCAAAAGAAGCTTTCTATAACCAATGCCCGCCTTTTCCAGACCGTAGGAGTTTACGTTTTGGCCAAGGAGAGTAATTTCGGTGTAGCCTGCTTTGGCCAGTCCTTCGACTTCGCTCAGGATCTCGGCCGTTGGTCTTGACTTTTCCCGACCGCGGGCGTAGGGAACGATACAGAAAGTACAGAAAGAATTACAGCCTGAGGAAATGGGGATCCAAGCGTGATCTTTGTCTTGTCTAACTGCGGGGGAGTTGAATCCCACCTCGCCGATTGGAAGGACTTCGTCAACTAGAGGTAAGTTTTTCCTCAAGGCGACTGCCCCATGATGAATCATACAGCCGGTGAGGATAATTTTCGGTTTTTTTTCCCCTTTGAAAAATCTGTCAATGTTTAGGAGGAAACCCTTGACCCGGTCTTCAGCCCGTTCTCTGACCGAACAGGTATTGATGACGATTTCGTCAGCCTCCTTCCACGATATAGTTTCTGTGTAACCGCGGGCTTGATAATCTCCCGCAATTCTCTCCGAGTCAGACTTATTCGCCTGACAACCGAAGGTCTTGATGAAATATTTCGGCATTACCAGACCTTTTTTTTCAGAGGTTTCCCAACACGAAAATTGATCACCTTGTGTCCTTTGATGGTTTGGCGGGCTTTTTCGTTTCCAAAAGGAACGACTTGTTTGTCAGCAACTTTGGCGACGTAGAAAGTGCCAAAACCGGAGATAACGACTTTGTCTCCCTTATTGAGGGCGACCATTACTTCATTGAAAAAAGTTTCGATTGCCTCCTTGGCCGCTTTTTTGGTCAGGTGGGCTTTCTTTGCAACAGTGTTGATGGCGTCTTGTTTTGTCATAATAGACTGATACTACCACCATTGTTCACACTTATGCAAGTACCTCATGGCCGGAATGACACTAACTACTTGGCAACGTCGATGGCGCGGGTCTCACGGATGACCATCACTTTGACGGTACCCGGGTAGGTTAGGCTACTCTGAATCTCGTCCTTGATGGTACTGGCCAGAATCGGAAGCTGTTCGTCGGAAACCTTTTCCGGAGTGACGACGACGCGAAGTTCCCGACCGGCCTGGATAGCAAACGATTCGGCGACTCCCTCTTTGCTGTTGGCGATTTCTTCAAGTCGGGTTAGGCGTTTGATGTAATCGTCGACGTTTTCGTGCCGGGCCCCCGGCCGGCTACCGGAAATTGCGTCGGCGATGTAGACGAGAACTGATTCTTTACTGGAAAATTCTTTGTCCTCGTGGTGTTCGCCAACGGCGTTGATGACAGCGACGGGGAGATTGAATTTCTTCAAAAACTCGACACCAAGTTCGACGTGACTACCCTCAGCGTCATCGATGACCTTGCCAATGTCATGAAGCAGACAACCAAGTCTGACTGTATCAACGTTGGCCTTGACCTCCTGAGCTAGACGGATACCGATTCTCGTCTCTTCCAGAGTGTGGGCGATCATGTTCTGGCCGTAGGAAGATCTGAATTTGAACTTACCCAACATGGCGATGAGTTCGCGGGGAAGATTGTAGACACCGACGGCGTGGCAGAGCTTTTCCCCTTCGACGAACATAATCCGTTCGACGTCGACCTTGGCCCGTTCGAGATATTCCTCGATTCTGGCAGGCTGGATTCGGCCGTCCTTAATAAGATGGGTGAGGGCGACGCGGGCAATCTCTCGGCGAACCGAATTGAAGCTAGATAACCTTATTTCGCCGGGGGTTTCGTCCATACTGATATCGACTCCGGAGACTTTTTCGAAGACACGGATATTGCGGCCGTCCTTGCCGATGATCCTTCCCTTGGTTTCTTCATCGGGGATGGCGACGGTACTGACGGTAAATTCGGCGACGTAATCAGTGGCGCCGGCGCGCATGGCGTCGACTAAGATTTCGCGGGCGATCTCGTCTCCTTCGGCTTTGGCTTTTTCTTCGGCTTCTTTGATGGCACGGGCAATCTGACTTTCAGATTTCTTTTGAACTTCTTTGATGAGGATGTCACGAGCTTCGTCGGTGGTGAGAGCGGCGATTTTTTCAAGCTTCTTGACCAGATCATCCTGTTTGGTCGAAAGATCGGCTTTGGCTTTCTCGAGCTTCTTGTTTTCTTCCTCCAAGCCAATTTTGGCCCGACTTAATTGTTCGTCCTGACGAATGAGGTCCTGTTGTTTTTGGGTGAGTGACCTAGCTTGGGCTTCGATCTCATCCAGTCTGATTTTGGCGTCTTTGATGGCCTGATCCTTAAGGCGGATGGCTTCGTCCTTGGCTGTCAGAATTATCTCGCGGGCTTGGGCCTGAAACTGAGCAAAATCTTGGGTCGGGGCGGTAGGCGTTGCTTGGGGTTTAATTTTTGGGGCTAAATTTGGCTTCGCGACGGTAAGGGTCGGCTTGGCCGAGAATAACGATGGTTTAAAAATTGAGAATAATGACATGGTGGTTAATCGCAAATATTAATGTGACCAGAAATGACAAAGTCTCCGTATAAAACGGCTTTTAAGAAAGATTCTTTGAACTTGGCAAGAAACTAAAGGTCATATTCTGGTTATGGTACATTTTACTCCTCCCGAGTGTTCCGGTCAAATGCTTCGGTGATAAGCTGTCCACTGAAACCGCGGGCCGAGAGGGCACGAAAAAGCCTTGCCTTCGTCTTCAAGTCCGGGTTGGATCTGGGACACTTCTTGACAATAAATTTGCCGATGACTTCGATCTGAATTTCCCGGCTGGCGTGAGTTTTTAGGGCTTCGTCAACCTCACTATTGTTTAGTCCAAAATGGAGGAGGTGAGGTCTGATCCAGTACGGGCCTTTGGTTTTGTCACAAAGACGAGTGCGGATATAGCTTTCCAGAAGTTTTTGGTCATTTAGGAAACCTGATTTTTCCAATGATTCGACGATTTGATTAATTAAAGTGAAGGAATCTTTTAGTTTTAGTTCTTCGGCTTTTCGTCCGAGACGGGTGTAAATCTCCGCCTTGAAGCGGGGACGAAACGACAGATATCGAATGGCGGTGCTTTCAAGAATCGCTTTTTGTTCCTGCATGGACGGGCCCCTTCTCGATAACGGCTTTTTTTATTTCATCAAACAACTCTTGTTTTTCACCGAGAAGTTTCCTAGCCGCCTCGCGGCCTTGGGCCAACAGTTTGCCGTTGTATTTCAAGAAAGCCCCGGCTTTGTCGATAACCCCGGTGTTGATGGCCACGTCGAGAAGGTCGCCGGTGACGGAAATACCGCCGTCGTTAAGAATATCGAATTCCGTGATCTTGAAGGGAGGGGCGACCTTGTTCTTCACGATCTTGGCCCGATGGCGACTGCCAATGATTTCCTCTCCCTCCTGAATATTGCCGATCTTGCGCATATCGATACGGACCGAAGCGTAGAACTTCAAGGCGCGGCCGCCGGTGGTGACCTCGGGATTGCCAAACATGACGCCAATTTTTTCGCGGAGTTGATTGGTAAAGATGACGACACATTTACTCTTGCTGATAGCGCCGGTCATTTTCCGCAACGCCTGACTCATCAGTCTGGCCTGAAGACCCATGACGGAGTCGCCCATCTCGCCTTCGATCTCGGACTTCGGGACCAGAGCGGCGACGGAATCAATGACGATGACATCAACGCCGCCGGAGCGGATAAGGGTCTCGGCGATTTCGAGGGCTTGCTCGCCGTTGTCCGGCTGAGAAAGGAGCAGGTCTTCGAGCTTTACTCCGATACCGTGGGCCCGCTTTGGATCAAGGGCGTGCTCGGCATCGATGAAAGCGGCGGTGCCACCAGCCTTTTGGGCTTCGGCAATAACATGAAGGGAGAGGGTGGTTTTCCCGGAAGTCTCCGGTCCGTAGATCTCGGTGACGCGACCACGGGGAAGACCACCGACACCGAGGGCCATATCCAGACTAATTGAGCCCGTGGAGATAACAGAGACTGTTTGGTTGATGTGTTCGTCACCCATTTTCATGATGGCACCGGCGCCAAATTGTTTCTCGATCTGGGCCATGGCGATCTTGATGGCCATCAGGCGCTGGTCGCGGTCGGCGTGTTTGGCGACGGTTTTTTCGGCTTTGGCTTTTTTGGGCATATAACCAGATTAACCCCTTCGGGTTATCTTTGCAATACCCCTAATTTGTACTTCTCCCTCTCCCGAGTACGGGATTCTCCCCTTGCCATATTCAGGACTCCCTCTGTCGCGGTAGCGACATCTCCCCCTAGCTTTAGGGGGAGAAATTCAGGCGTGGTAAAATACGCAAGCACGGGGTGTAGTATAACGGTAGTATGCGCGCATGGGGTGCGCGTGACCGGAGTTCAATTCTCCGCACCCCGACCAAGAGAGAAGTGTCCGGTTCGCGGTAGGAGGCGCTCCGTGCGCCGCCGCCCGCACGGAGCGCCGTAAAGCCCTTTTTATATTCAGCCGAAGGCTGCCGGAAAAAAGAAGGAAAGAAAACGCAAAAATTTTAAAGAACTTTATAAACTCAAATGGCCGCACTGGTTGTACTCAACCCGAATCGCTTCAGATTGTCCAATGCGGCCGCTAAAAAAGCGGTTCGGTTGGTTGAGTACAATTGTGATTTAACATAATTACGTAAAATTTGCTATACTAAATGGTGTTAAGATTAACTTAGAAAAGAGGTGAATTTATGAAGTGTCCAAAATGCAATGATGAAATGACAAAGGGTATATTTGCACCTAGTGTTGGGGTAGTAGGAATGGAATGGACAGATAAACTTGAGTATAGTAAGTGGAAGTTTGAGAAAGTGAATAAAATTAAAACCTTTCAATATGCTTGTCAAAAATGCGGTTATATAGAAACCTACCTTGATCTAAAAAAGGAATAGGTTTTTTTGAGAGGAGATGTCAAATATGCAACAACAATATGGAGGATTTTTCAGAAGACTTATTGCTTTTATTCTTGATGGAATAGTTACTTATGTTCCTTTTGCTTTGGTTTTTGGCTTTGACCAAGAGAAGTGGAGCCCAACAGCGTGGGGAATTTATTTAGTTCTTTGGACGGGTTATTTTGTTTGGATGGTTGGTATGTATGGGGCAACTATAGGTAAAATCGCAATGAAATTGAAGATTGTCCGGGAAGATAGTTCCAAAGTAAGCTATTCCGACGCACTGGTACGAGAAATTGCGAGCTACTTATCACTTATAGTTCTCTGTTTAGGTTATCTAAATATAATTTGGGATAACAAAAAACAGGGATGGCACGATAAGATAGCAAAAACAATAGTAGTTAAGCTGTAAATAGAAATTTCTTGCGTCGCAAGAAATTAAAATCGCGCGCGCAAAAAATAACGGGGGCGCGGCGGGCGAGGGCGGCGAAGGTGGGAGTTTTTGGGAAATGCGAGTCTAAGATTCCCAAGGATCCAAAATGCGCGATCAAGGGAAATATTGACTTCCCAATCGATAAAAAAACATATCACTTCCCAGGTTGTAGGCAATACGAGACCGCAATCGTGCAGGAGGATAAGGGCGAAGCTTGGTTTTGCACCGAGGCCGAAGCAAGAAAGTCGGGGTATGTGAAAGCGAAGACTTGCCGGTGATTTTAACGCTTTGATTTTTGTCTTTGGATTTGGTCCCAGGTGGTGAAGGGTGAAATTGGCTCGATTTGATAGACGGCTTTGATGGCTTCCGGTTCGATGTAGAAGAGAACGGTCCGTTCGTCTTCGGGGAGGCCGTCTCTCGGGGCGGCAATCAGCCGATTGGCCGGTAGGACAATTTCAAAAATATAACTACCAAAAAAAGCTGAGCCGCGGTGGCGGATATTTCTCTCTGTAGTAGTGGCCAGCCCGAGTTTGAAGGGGGAAGGCGGAATCGATACCCATTCTTCCCAGTTTTCAATAAGAAGATTGGCTTTGGAGAGAGGAGGACTGTAGGGAAGATTGCCTTGGTCAAAGTATTGCTGCTGGCGGGTGGCAATGACCGCGGACAAATTAACGTAGCGATGAAGACCTTCCGGAATCATGCCAAATTGCAGGACTGAAGCGACATCGTCTGGGTGAAGTTCTAGCATCCGGTAAACGGTTTTCGGGGAGATTGAAGTCTCGATCTTTCGTAGTGACGGCTGCCAAAGACGGGACCTTTCCGGAAACATTGAAAATATCTGATTGATCGCTTCCCAGTCACCGGTCATAATCTCAATCATTTCTTCCGGTTCCAAATGGAGGTGGCGACCATTACCTTCTAAGCTAAGAGGCCAGAGGTCGAGACTCCCAATCAGGCGAAGATAGCGGGCGACGGCGCCGGCTTGCTGGTCGGTGAGAGGATCTGAAAGAAGCAGGCGGGTAGTTAATCTGATGACTTCGTCTTTGGCATCTTGATCGTTTTCACCACCAAAGTTAACCAGATGGAGAAGGTCGGCAATCATTTGACGACGTTCGCCTATCGGCAAGGATTCTTTTTGGAGTAAGCCGAGGGCAGAATTAAGGGACTCGGGGTAGGTATCAGTATTTATAAAACGCTGAATGGGAATTTCGTATATGCTCATCTTATGGATGGTGTTTCCGAGAGAGTATACCAAATCGTGGCCGGGATTCCGAAGGGAAAGGTGATGGCCTATGGGCAGATCGGAGTGATGGTGGGGATTGGACCGCGGCAGGTGGGAAGGATTTTGCACGATAACCCTGATAACAGTGTCGTTCCTTGTCACCGGGTGGTTTGTGCCGATGGATCGCTGGCAAGTGGCTATGCCTTTGGCGGTCCCAATAAACAGAGGGAGTTGTTGGAAAAAGAAGGAGTGGTTTTTCGCCAAGGAAAAGTTTCTAAAGAATGTTTAATTCGGGGTTAGTAAAGAAAAAACGATTATTTCCCCGCTTTTCCTGTCGACCAAACAAGAAATAGTTTCTTTTTAAATCCGCCTCTTTTTTTCCTTTTTTCACCCTGAAACTTTTCCACTTTGCTAAAGGGAATTTTAAAATGGAAAGCGATAGATTTTGTTAATTCTAGAACATCGGACAGTTCGTTAAGAACTTCTTTTTTTGAAGCTTTTGTGACCTCCTTGGATTCTTCAACAAGCTTCTTCTTTAACTCCTTTTCAAACTCTGTTTTCCCCAAGACTCTAGTTTTGTAATTGTCTCCTGAAACTTTGATGGCCTCCGGAATTTTGTCCCGTATGAGTTTTTGGTGATAATATTTTTTCTTCATGTTAGCTGGCATTATATAATTTATCCAACGATATGCAAATGAAGGATTTGGGATTGGTCTGATTGTCTGGCGGAGCCAGATCTCGCTTTGCGAGAGACGAATTCGAAGGAGAGAGACACGGTGACACGGTGACACGGTGACACGGTGACACTAAGAAAGGTTAGCGCTTGGGGGATTGCTTTTTCTTGCGAGCCTTGCCGGCGATCACAAATAACCAATAGTCCTACGCTTGCGAACGTGCGATGTTCCTAGATTTAAGATTACGAGGTATAATCCGCTTGCCCTCTTGGGTTATATGGCAAATGAATGGTTTGTTCTATCAAAAAATCAAGAATATTTAGAAATGTCTGGCCGAACAGCCACTCATCGTCACGGACCATCGTTTCCAGCTAGGATTTTGGTTGAAAAAAGAATGCTGAGGGGTCGTATTTTTGATTGGGGCTGTGGTCGTGGGCTTACAGATGTCAACTTTTTTATCGAGAACGGTTTTGAGGCTGACGGTTGGGATCCGATTCACGCACCTGATTCCCCTCCGGAGAGCTTTCCTCCACACAGATTTGATTGGGTTCATTGTGCATATGTAATAAACACTATCCCAAATATTGGTCTGCGCAATGATATATTGAAAGCCATAGTTGAATTTTTACCGCCAGGGGGTAATCTTTCACTAGCTGTCCGCTCGGAATCTGAGATAAGGCGAAAGTCACAGCCTGGTTGGGAGCAGGAAGGCGATGGATGGATTACTTGTCAAGGAACTTTTCAGAAAGGATTTACGGTTGAGGAATTAACTCGGTTGGTTGCTCTATTTTTTGATAATGTCGTTGTGATTTCCCGTGAGCCGATTTTGGTTGTCGCAAATAAAAAATAGTTAAAACAAATCATTGTGCCGAAAATTGTTAACGGAAACATCTATGTCCACCGAATGTATGTTCACGCACTGACATCAGAACTGATGACATGGGTCAATTCGGCCGTAGTCTTTTTGCCTGTTGGCTGTGGCTGGAACTTGATAAAAATCGACACTGACAAAAGTCATGTTACGTTTAGCGAATATCCGGAATTTGATGCACTCGCGCATCCGGAATTACGCCAATGGAATAGAATTGACTTTGTGTCGGGTGAGGTTAAAGTTGGAAAAGGATCTTTGGAAAATCCCACAATTCTTCACCGGAAGGAGACATTTGTCGACTCTTCACATCGGGATTTCATAACGTTTTCCAGATTAACCAGACAAGAATTAGCGGTAGGTCTTTACGCTAAAGAACATCTTTCTCGAATCGGACACAAGTTGTATTGGGAACAACTTTTGGTCAATATGGGATTGGAAATTGTGGATCACTCCCTCCGTTATATATCGGGAAAAGAAGTAGAAATTGGTATGGGCAGAGGAAGGGAGAGATAAGTTGAACAATTTGGGCGCATTTGACGAATTCGGGAAAGGCTAGCGCTTCGGGGATTGCTTCTTTTTGCGGGCTTTGCCGGCTTGGCCGACCTTTCTGGTTTCCTTCATGCGAGGATCGCGGGTGAGAAGATCGGCGTCGCGAAGCGGCTTCCTGAAGGCTTCGGGGTTGACTTCGGCTAAGGCGCGGGAAACGGCGTGAACAAAGGCGCCAATTTGGCCAATGACGCCGGAGCCGACGACCTTGACGGTAGCGGAGTACTTGCCGAGAGTGTCAGTGACGATAAAGGGACGAAGATAAAGGGCGGCGAGTCCGGGTCGGCCCCAGTAAATAGAGATGGGCTTGTCGTTGACAATAATTTCTTCTTTTCCCTCAAAAACACGAGCTTTGGCGGTGGCACTTTTGCGGCGACCGATGGCCTGGGTGTATTTCTTCGGCTTTTTCGCGGCGATAACAACGGCCTTTGGTTTGGTAACCGGCTTGACTTTGAGGGCGACTTTTTTGGTTAGTTTTTGGGCCATATTGGTCTTACTTGTCTAATTTGACTAATTTGAGTTGGGCGGCGTAGGGGTGTTTCTCGTCTTTGTAGACCTTCAGACGACTAAGGCGGGGATCCTGAAGTTTGTTCTTCGGAAGCATGCCTTTGACGGATTTCTCGATCACCTTTCGGGGATCCCGCTTCATTAGTTCACCAAGGGTTTCCTCACGAAAGCCGCCGGGAAAACCGGAGTGTCTTTGATATAACTTGTCTTTGAGTTTTTTGCCGGTGACGACAATATCCTTGGCGTTGACGGCGACGACAAAGTCACCGTCGTCCATGTTTGGTGAATAAGTGGGTTTGTTTTTGCCTATTAGAAGAAGGGCAATTTCGGTGCTGATCCGACCGAGGGTCTTCCCCGATAGATCGATAAAGTGCCAGTTTCTCTTGATTTCGCTGGCTTTGGTGGTAGTGGTCATGGTTGTTTTTTTGTTTTAGTAGTCTTATTGTCTGGCGAAGCCAGATCTCGCTTCGCGAGAGGGATTTCGGCCAGAAGGCGCAGAGTGGACATGGTGGTGGCATCTCCCTTTCTGATCTTGATCTTGGTAAGCGAAGTGAAACCGCTTTTCTTCTCGGCAAAAAGGGGCATGATTACGTCCACGAGGCGGTTGGCCGAAGAAACGCTGGCGAGAGTGGCAGCGAGCTGGCGACGGGCGTGGACAGAACCAACCTTGGCCTTCGTAATCAATCGATCGACCATGGGCCTGATAAACTTCGCCTTCGACTCAGTGGTAGTGATCTGACCATTGTTGATCAGAGCATTGAGCTGGGTGCGGGCGAGAGCTTTTCGCTGGTTAAAATTACGATTTAACTTCATAAACTAGGCCAGATTGATGCCCTTGGCCTTGGCTTTCTTGATAACTAACTCAGCGGATTTCGCACCAAGATTTTTGACTTTGAGAAGGTCTTCCTTGGAACTTCCGGCCAGGTCAGCGAGGGTCTTGATGCCGCCCTTTTTCAAGGCATTGGTGATCCTAGTTGGCAGGTCGAGGTCTTCGACGGATTGGTCGGAACCGGCCTTGAGGGTCGAGATAGCACCCTCTTCAACTGCTTCAAAGGTAGGATTGAAGACTTGGGTATAGAAAGTAGCCAAGATTCTGGCGGCATCAAGGACGACGGCTTCCGGCTCGACGGTACCATTGGTGATAACCAACAAGCGGACTTTTTCTAGATCGGTGCGACGACCAACGCGGGTGGCTTCAACGGTGTAGTTAGCGCGAACGACTGGGGAAAATGAAGCGTCCAATGGTAAGACACCGGCTTCGAGGGTGGCGTGTTCCTCGGCGGGGACATAACCGACTCCTTTACCGACAGTGATAGTCGCGACTAATTTGCTCTTGGCGGCGGTGAGGTGGGCCAAAACCTGTTCGGGGTTGGCGACCTTGACACCTGAAGGAAGCTTAAGATCGGCGGCGGTGATGACTTTTTCGCCACTTTCCGAAAGAGTGACGGTCTCTACTTCCTCGCCATCGAGGGCAAAGCGGACTTGTTTTAGATTCAGAATGAACTGAAGAATGTCTTCCTGCAATCCGTCAAGGGTACTGAATTGGTGAGTAACGCCAGCAATTTTGACACGAATAGCGGCCGCGCCTGGGAGAGAAGAAAGTAAGACACGTCGTAGGGCATTGCCGACGGTGTGACCGAAGTTCACTGGTAACGGTTCGATGACGATTTCGGCACTGTACCCGGCAAGGGGCTTGACGGTGAGTTTGAAGTTGGGTTTGATCATTTTGTATTTTTGTAATTTATAAATAATATTTCTTATTTGTATAGATTCCCGCGTTCGCGGGAATGACACTGTTTAGCGGGAGTAGAACTCGATAATAAGGTTTTCCTTGATCTCACTACCAATCTCGTCGCGGCTGGGAAAACGCTCGAGTTTGCCAACGACGGCCTTGCGACTGAGCCAGTTGGGGAGGGTAATGTCTTCGACCTTTTGGGCTTCGACGACGAAGTTAATCTTGGCACCGCGGGGGGAGACGGCGACGACCTGACCGGGTTTGACTGAGTAGCTGGGGACGTCAATCTTTTTGCCGTCAACGAGAACATTACCGTGGCTCACCAGCTGACGGGCAAGAGAGCGGCTAAGGGTGAGGCCAAGTCGATAAACGAGGTTGTCAAGTCGAGTCTCAAGGAGCCGCATCAAGACTTCACCCGTGTTTTGGCGAGACTTGATAGCCTCTTCGTAGTAGCGATGGAACTGGGTCTCAAGAACACCGTAGAAGCGTTTGGCTTTTTGTTTCTCGCGAAGCTGAATACCATAACCGGAGAGTCGGGGGCGACCCTGTTTCTTGCCGTGCTGGCCGGGGATCTGGCCACCACGCCTCTCAATCGGACACTTTGGCGAGTAGCAACGGGCGCCCTTCAGAAAGAGTTTGACGCCTTCGCGGCGGCAGAGACGGCATTTTGCATCAGTGTATTTGGCCATAGGTTTTAGACGCGGCGCGGCTTCTTCGGCCGGCAACCGTTGTGAGGAATCGGAGTAATATCGGCAATCATATTGATATCCAGACCGGCGGTTTTCAAAACACGCATGGCGGCATCGCGACCCGGGCCGGGGCCTTTGATGAAGACGTCGAGGGAGGAGAGGTTGGCGGCGCGGGCTTTCTTTAGGCCTTCCTCAACGATAGTGGTCGCGGCAAAAGGAGTGGAGCGGCGGGCGCCTTTGAAACCGGAAGTTCCGGCAGAGCTCCAGCAGATAACATTGCCAGTATCGTCAGTGAAGGAAACGTAGGTGGTGTTGAAGGTGGCCTTGACGTACATCTTCCCCTTGCCACCTTTAAAGGTGATTTTTGATTCTTTTTTTGGTGTCATGTTTTTTATTTTAGATTTGAGATTTTATATTTGACATTTATTTTTTAGCAGTTGGGGCGGCGGCGGGGGTTG